>Ga0214919_10001290_pt1 | contig 41444 bp, 36 predicted proteins | sample LL1503_MetaG_FD_177994 | JGI IMG/M metagenome (GOLD analysis project Ga0214919, IMG submission 177994) | Freshwater microbial communities from Lake Lanier, Atlanta, Georgia, United States - LL-1503 | ecosystem: Environmental > Aquatic > Freshwater > Lake | place: USA: Georgia | collected...
TAGAATAAACCAAAGTAACAGCCATTTAAAATTAGACCCATGGAAAACAACCTTTAACCAATAGGATTTAAAACTTGTTTTCAAGTTTGACTCATCAAATCTCTCTTCGGAATTTTCTTTTATCCGATGCGACTCAGTGATTGTAACGTGCCACTTTTTACTTTCAACACCAGCAATAATTGCCGCAGTTAATTTTTGATTTTCAGTAGTATCTCCAATTTTTTTAAGAAAATCCGTTTTCAACAAATATTTTGTTCCTGTTTTATCTACATTCCCAAGCGAATCTTTAGCTGCCTTTAATATTGGATTAAATTCTTTATCGGCATCATTCTTAAAGGTGAGTGCTTTTTTTAAATCTTCTTTACTCACTTTTTTATCAAAAACTAATGAATAAGAACTTGCTCCGTTTAAATCTTTTTTGAACTCTATTTTGGAATAGATAAACCAAGTGACAATAAATATTACGAAAATCGAAAATACTTTAGGGTAGATGCTTTTTCTAAATGAATTCAGAAACCAAACTGAAATTAAAAATGCCATAAACATTCCAATCAATGGTGCCAATACAATGAAGCTTGCTGTTTTAAGCACTAGACTTTGTTCGATAGAACCAAATCCTCCATGTGCAATTGCTGCTCCGGCAAATCCTCCAATTAATGTATGTGAGGAAGAAGACGGAATCCCCTTCCACCAAGTGATCAAATTCCAAGTAATAGCACCAATTAACCCAGAAATAATAACGGGAAGTGTAACGAATTCTTTATGCACTGTTTTCGCTACCGTATTTGCAACGCCATGGTCTTTGAATATAAAAAATGCCACAAAATTAAAAAAAGCTGCCCACAAAACCGCTTGAAAGGGAGTCAGTACTTTTGTTGAAACGACTGTTGCAATCGAATTAGCAGCATCATGAAAGCCATTGATGTAATCAAATACAAGCGCAAGTATAATAATGATTATAAGAAGTGTCATTTTATTTCAGCGTATTTTGAAATTTTATACAAAAATTATTAGGCGTATTTAATAATGATGGACTCGATTACATTGGCTGCATCTTCACATTTATCAGTTGCAGTTTCTAATGCTTGAAGAATTTCTTTCGTTTTAATAAGTTGTATTGCATCTTTCTCCACATCAAACAATTTTGCAATTGCTAAATTGAAAACATCATCAGCATTATTTTCAAGACTATTGATTCGAACACATGCTGCTTTAATTTCATCAATCCGTTTCATTCCCTCCAAATTCAAAACTGCTACATTTAGTTCAATTGCCCCTTTTAAAATAATATCAGAAAGCAAAACCATAGGTTCTGAAATCACTGTCACCTTATACAGCTCAATTCTTTTCGCTGATCCTTGAATCAAATCAAGTACATCATCAATAGAAGAAGTAAGTGCGTGAATATCTTCTCGGTCAAACGGAGTGATAAAATTTCTACCAAGCTCGTTAAAGATCATGTGAGTTATATTGTCACCTGTATGTTCAACGTGTTCAATTTCTTTAATCAGATCGCGTCGTTTTTCAACTGGCGCATTTACCAATTCAACTAGAAGTTTAGACCCTTTTACAAGATTCTCTGTTGCTTGTTTAAACAGTGGAAAAAATTTACGGTCTTTCGGAAGTAGGTACTGAAGGATGCCCATGGTTTGTTAATTTTTAAATTAATACAATAATATACAAATGTAAAAGCATTGACAGCACTACAATGTTAAGGAAATGTTATGTTAAAAATTAGTAGTTAAACTGTAATTGAAGTCGTAACAAATTACCATCTTGGTTATAAAATTCCTTTGCTTTGTCGGAAGTATGTCCAGTACAATAATAGAAATGGCACATTCACAAACGTTCTATGCAAAACACCTTCCTTCACTTACAGATTTCGGTAAATCAAGGGAAGAATCAAAAATTATTTCCTTTCTTGAACAGGTCGTTTTTGCCAGTGTGAAATAATACAATCAAATTAGTTAGAACTATAATTCTCTATTTTTGATAAAAAGTAACTACTCCTGTTTCAACATCATACATACCCCCAAGCAGATCTAATTCACCTGTTTTAATCATTTCATTTAAAATTGGACTGCGCTCCATAATGGCTTTAACGGTTCGTTTTACATTTATGACTGCCACTTTTTCTACAAATTCTGCGTTGCTCGAATTACGATTTTTCTCAATTATTAACTCATCATCAACTGCCGGTCTAATTTTAGTTAACAATGCGGTCAGGTTGCCCATTTCAACATTATCGCATGCTCCTTTAATGGCACCACACTTAGAATGACCCAAAACAATAACAGCCTTTGCACCGGCAATTTTACAAGCAAACTCCATACTACCAAGTATATCTTCATTTAAAATATTTCCAGCTATACGAATGCTAAATATGTCACCCAAACCTTGGTCAAAAATTAATTCCGCAGACGTTCGAGAATCGATACAACTCAGTATAACTGCAAAAGGGTGTTGGCCGTCAGATGTTTCATTTACTTGTTGAAGTAAATTTCGATTTGCTTTTAAGTTATTTACAAATCGTTCGTTTCCCGTTTTTAAAATTTCAATTGCTTTTTCCGGAGAAATTGAAGTTTGTATTTCTTTAGTTAGTGTTTTCATTATTAATCAAATTTTTCAGAATTATTTTTATTTCCTTTTATATAATTAAATGCTCTGGAAATATGATCTGCTTCATCGAGCTTTTTAATAATATGATTCTTACTCATTAAATTCAAAATAATATAAATTCCAATTGCACTTAATACAGCTGTGAGAAACCCAAAAAATGGAAGCATTAAAGCGGTATAAACCATTAAGATAACATGAACATTGCTTTTCATTGCAAATATTTCTTTCAATTCCTCCATTTTAACCATATTAGTAGCAACATACAGTAAAATTCCACCTATACAAGCCATAGGCACATTCTCTAAATAAGATGCGAGAAATGCCGCCAATAATAATTTAAAAGTAAATTTTGCTATTCCTGCTAATGGAGACATTGCACCAAGTTTTATATTAACTGCTGTTCTAGCCAATGCACCAGTGTGTGGAAATCCGTTGAATAGAGGAGTAAAGATATTAACTATACCCTGCCCCCAAAATTCCTTATTTGGATTAAATGGAATGCCTTTGTTATTCGCTAACCTATCTGCCATTCTGGAACAAAGCAAACTCTCTACTGCCGCAACAAAATAAATTGCAACTGCATAATAAATTAAATCAAAAATTACCTGTGATGTCCAGGATGTTGGAAGAATTGGCAATGTAAAAACAAAAAAATCTGTTGGAATAGAACCGAATTTATCTTTTATTAATATCAAGCCCGTATCAGACCAAAAAGTTTGAGCTGCTAACAAACCTAATGCTAATCCAAGCAAGGGGCCTGGCAAAAACGGTGAAATTTTCTTAGCCATCCTACAAATAATAAAAGTAGCTATGGCAATAATTGAGGCGTAAATATTAAACTCGTGCGAAAAGTCAATAATATTTTTTAGTTGTTCGTCAAGAGCATATCCAATTTTACTTTCATATCCTAAAACTTCTCCCATTTGAGAAAAAGCAATCACAACAGCAATTCCAGCAGTAAAACCAACTACAATTGAATTTGGAACTTTTGCTATCACACGACCTAATTTCGAAACTCCGCTAATCATTAATAGAACCCCGGCAATAATAGATGCTAGAACTAAAAATCCATGACTATATGTTGCCATTAAGCCACCAATAATTGGAATATATGCAGCTGTTGGGCCATATACTTGATATTTTGAACCGCCAAATAGTGCCCCAAGTAATCCTGCAACGGCACCGCCAACAATCCCTTGTTCCGGTCGCAAACCCGAAGCCATAGCAAAACCCATAGCCATAGGAATCGCCACCATAGCAACAATTAAACCAGCAGTAAGATCCTTTATTATATTTCCGGTAATATTTCCTTTTTTCAGGTCTTCATATCTTCCATCAAAAGGATTCATAAAATAGGCAAGTCTACCTAATATAGTTTCTTCATTACGTTTCATAATAGAATACTGTTTAAATCGGTTATTAAAATAAAAAAAATAATTTTTGATAGATGATAAACAATGATCTTATCTTATTGAATATTTTAACCAATGGTTAAAACCCGTGATAGAGAGAATCATTAAGGATTGTTGCGAAAAATTTAAAAGAAAATTTACAAGGGAAAACCTTGAAAGAAAAACTAATTATATCAACTCGGGTGGAGAGTACACCACTTGGCTATAATCAGAGGACGAAAAATTAGTATTCTGTTTTGAATGGATGCGGAGAAGTTCGATTTGTTGGGAAATCAAATTATTATCTAAATAAAAATCATCGAAAAAATCCGATTTTTCACTTTTCTCTTTAGACTTTTCATTTTCCTCACTTTTTTCATCACAATCAAAATCAGCAACCCAAACAATAGCATTCTGTCCTATTGCATCTGAAACCAATTTGATTGTATCAAAGTTATGGGCGAATGCAATTAGAAAAACTAATATGTATGTAATTACCGCTTTCAAGAAATTGTTTTTATAATGGTGCAAAAATAGCGAATAAACTGATAGCGTAGTAGAACCAAGATCTTTTGCAATGATGAAAAGAATGTGCAAGAAACCAGAGCAAACTCAACAGGTAATAAGCCGAGACTTAAGCAATCTTACAACACCTTTTCTTAACATTCGATATGCTTTTATTTACACAAACTTAATGCTTTCTTAAATCAATGAATGATAAAATAATAGACGTCTTAATTAAATTTGTGTTAAATAATTAACAATGAATAAAGCAATTACATTTCTCTTTCTTTTACTCTTCACAGGAGAAGTATTTGCTGGAACTCCTTCTACTGAAGTGATGTTTGTGAGTGGAAGCGTTGTCGACAAACAAAGCCATGAAACCCTTGGAGGTGTTGCAGTACACGTGAAAGGAACATCCATTATTGCTTACACTGACTTCGATGGTAACTTTTTTCTTCCTGAACTTCCTAGAGGTAATTATGAATTAGAATTTAATTACATCACCTACTCTTACATTCAAGTTGTAACCGACAACTGTGACCATTGTCCAACGCTTGTAGTCGAATTGGGACAGCGTTAACCATTCTAATGTTAATTTTTCTCCTTTTTTGAAGTTTTTAGTGCTGACATTCAGGAATTTAGCTCGTTTGTAAAGTTAATGTTACGCAATCATTACCGTAATGAGAAGTAATTCATGAAATTTGTTTAGGATAATTAGTATTCGAAAACAAAAAAAGTTATGAAACGCTTCGCAATTACAATTCTATTCGCATTGATTTCAACTTTTATGTTGAATGCGCAAATGGTTTCTGTTCAAAATGGTTTATATGTTTCTGCAAATGGTGAAATGTTTACCGGCAAATTCACAGAGCGTTTTGCAAGTGGAGTAATGAAATCTGAGATTACAATTTCAAACGGAAAAGTAGATGGCCTTGCAATTTATTTTTATGAAAATGGCGCGAAGATGGAATCAGGAAACTATACTTCCGGTTTGAGATTTGGATTGTGGGAAAAATGGAGTGAAAAAGGGCAGCAAATAGGAATCGCAAATTATAAATCGGGGATGAAACAAGGTGTGTGGATGGTTTGGGACGATCAAGGAAGGAAACGAATGGAAATGCATTATTTAAACGGAGAGAAGTCTGGAAAGTGGATGATGTGGGATGAGAACGGAACACTAAGTGGGGAGCGAATGTATTCGCTAGTGCAATAATTTATTTTTCATTAAATGAATAGGTTAATTCGTTACTTATCATTTCCCTTTTCAAATCGAAGTGTTGACAACTAAACGATTTCTGTAAGTGGAAAGATCTTTGCATCTGCTCCATATCCTTCCTTCAATCGAAACGAAACAAATGTGATTTTCATTCCCTCACTAAGAAAACGTTTTTCATAAGCAGTTTTAATTGAAGTCAATACTTCATCATGGTTTTTACTGTCGCCGTAAATATCATTACTGCATTCTATTATTTGGTGGCCTTCTTCCGCAATTACTTCCAAAGTATATTCATGCAATAACACGCTATCTGTTTTTAAATAAATTATTCCATTCGGGCAAAGCAAATGAGCATAGCGAACTAAAAAAAGTGGCGACGTCAATCGCTTACGAGGTTTTTCTTTTTGAGGATCAGAAAACGTCAACCATATTTCATCTACTTCGCCTTTTTCAAAGACTGCATTTATAAAATCAATTCTTGTGCGAAGAAACGCGGCATTCGACAAGCCTTTTGCAATTGAAATGGATGCACCACGATGCATACGTGCGCCTTTCACATCAATACCAATAATATTTTTACTGGAAAATCGTTCTGCTAAGCCAACAGTATATTCGCCCTTCCCACAACCTAATTCAAGTACAATCGGATTTTCGTTTTTAAAAAAATCCTTTTTCCATTTTCCTCGCAACGGATGCAAGCCAATATTTTCCACATCACGATACCCAAACTGAATAACGTTTGGCATTTCCTTCATTTCAGCAAATCGCTGGAGTTTATTCATTTTCATGTTGCAAATGTAGATTACGAATTACAAATTTGTGTGAATAAATACAGATTATATCATAATGATAATTACAATCACAAATCATTCAAATTTCCGATATTTGAAAAATGCTGTCCAAATCCCCAAAACGTATACTTGTAGCTCCACTCGATTGGGGTATTGGTCATGCTACGCGCTGTGTTCCAATTATACAAGAATTAGTACGGCAAGGAGCTGAAGTTATTCTTGCGGCAGATGGTAGGCCTTATGATTTTCTTAAAAAAGAATTCCCAGAGCTAGTACTCATTAGATTAATCGGATATGGAATAACCTACCCAAAGCATGAATTACTTGGACTTCATTTACTTCTAAAATCATCCAGTATTTTAAAAAAAATCAAAAACGAAAAAATATTAATTGAAAAAATTGTTTTAGAACATGCCATTGACATCATCATTTCCGACAATCGATTTGCTTGTCGCAGTGACAAAACATTAAATATTTACATCACGCATCAATTAAATATAAAAGCTCCTTTTGCTGAAAACTTAATTAACCGTATTCACAAAAATTATTACGAAAAGTTTGATGAAATATGGGTACCTGATACCGAAAAAGAAATGAATCTTTCAGGTGAACTGGGTCATGTTGCCACCACAAAAAAAAGACATCGATACATTGGACCACTTACGAGATTTACAAAAGCAAATGATATAAATTCTCGTGATCGAAAATGGTGGCTCATCGTTCTATTAAGTGGGCCTGAGCCACAGCGAAGTATTTTTGAAAAAATAATTCTAACCGAAGTTGCCAAACATACAGGAGAAGTGCTATTACTACGAGGAATTCCTACCAGTGAACAAGCTGTTGCTAATCCCTTTCCACATGTAACTGTTTTGAATCATTTAGCTACAGAAAAATTGGAAGAGGAAATACTAAATTCTCATTTTGTAGTTTGTCGACCAGGCTATTCTACATTATGTGATTTAGCAGCACTGAATATTTCTCCTATTGTAGTTCCTACGCCTGGACAAACAGAGCAACAATACCTTGCTACTTATCACACTAAACAAAATAATGTGGTAACAATTTCACAAAAAAAATTCAACCTTCGAGACGCAATTAACAAATACCACCAGCTTAAGTTTTTCGGAATCTATCCAGAACCACAGGTATTGGGTCAAAGAATTCGTGAAATTTTACGGGGATAAATAAATTATTTCACTTTCGGAAGTGTGAAAGAAAAAGTAGACCCTACACCTTCAGAGCTACGAACATTAATTGCTTGCCCATGAGCTTCCAAAATATGTTTCACAATTGCAAGTCCAAGTCCCGTTCCTCCTTGTTCGCGAGAACGACCTTTTTCAACACGATAAAATCTTTCGAACAAACGAGGGAGATGTTCTTTGGAAACCCCAATCCCATTGTCAGATATTTCAATTAATATATTATCCTCAATATCAAAAAAGCGAGATTCTGTTTCCCCTCCTTCCTTACCGTACTTAATAGAATTGGTAATAAGGTTAGTAATCACCTGACGTATATAGTCCTTATCTGCATCCACATAAAAAGCAGTATAAGGATCTCTAAAAACTAATTTAATATTTTTTGATGCTGCATTTATTTCTTGTGCATAATACACTTCCATCACCAGTGCATAAACATCAAATGGGGAAGAATCAACGATTAATTCCCCAACCTCCAACTTTGAAATTGATTCTAAATCGTCTACAATATTGATCATTCGTTCCACGCTTTTTTCTGCACGTACTAAATAATTTCTATTGATGGTAGCATCCTCTAATCCACCATCAAGCAGGGTGGAAATATATCCTTGAATATTAAAAATGGGTGTCTTTAATTCATGCGAAACATTTCCAAGAAACTCTCTACGGTAAGTTTCGAGTTTTTTCAAATCATCCAATTCAGCAGAACGATTTACCATCCAGGCAGAAACTTCTTTCTGAATTTGCTGCATGGGTTCGGAGCTAATTACAATGTCGTCTTTAAAACCGTCTTCCACTTTAACATTATAAATGGTTTTGTAAAGTGACCTGAATGGAGCCTCTATGTATTTGTGAACATAAAATAAAAAAAGAAAATAAACGAAAATCCCAATTACGATGGCGGAAACAGTGGCAATCAAAAAAGGAGAAATAGGTTGGTTGTAAAGGGATACTCCCAGAATTATAGTTCCGACCAAAATCGCGGTAAGAAAGGAAATTTTAAAAGCTAAGGACTTTAACCGGGGTTGATTCATTGCTTAATGTTAATTAAGCAAAGTTAATCAAAGATGAATAACAAATTTTCTAAAAGGCGGCAATTTAAAACTCGAACTTATAACCTACACCTTTAACTGTTCGGATATAGTCTTCTCCAATTTTCTCACGAAGTTTTCGGATGTGTACATCAATCGTACGATCACCAACGACAACATCATAGCCCCATATTTTAATTAGAATTTCTTCTCTTGTAAAAACTTTACCTGGCTTTGAAGCAAGCAAATAAATTAGTTCAAACTCTTTTCTTGGAAGCGTTATTTCAATGTTGTCTTTGATAACTAAATACCGTTCACGATTAATTCGCAAATTACCTAATTGTAGAAAGTCGGAATCTTTCTTAACGGCAGTAGTACGACGAAGCAAAGCTTGAATTCTACTTACAAGTACCCTTGGTTTGATCGGTTTATTTATATAATCATCTGCGCCAGCATCAAAACCTGCTATGTGCGAATAGTCTTCGCTTCTAGCCGTGAGAAAAGCAATAATAACATCCTGCAGTCCAGGCAAACTTCTCAATTCCCTACAAGTCTCAATTCCGTCAATCCCTGGCATCATCACATCCAACAAAATAAGATGTGGCAATTCCTTTTTTGCTAAAGTAATTGCCGTATTGCCGTCAGCTGCAGTAAAAACTTGATACCCTTCTTTATTCAAATTATAACTAAGAAACTCCAAGATATCTTCCTCGTCATCAACAATTAAAATCTTATGTGTGTGATTTGCCATAGCACTATTTTATTTCGCAACAAAGGTAGACCTGAGCTTTAACTACAGAAGTTAAGGTAACGTTAAGTTAATAAAATCTTTGCATTTCTATAAACCACTAATTATTAATAACATGTTTACCATAGGTTAACCTAATCGTCACTTTAGAGAAGTTTCTTTGTATCAAATTAATCATGCCGCTAAAATGAAACTTCAATTTACTACAATTATTTTAATTTTCGCTCTGAATTGTTTTTCACAAAGCGGAACTATAATAGGAACTCTTACAGAAAAGAACACGAATGAACTTATAATAGGTGGTGTAGTCTTAGTTGACAACACAAAGTTAGGTGCAGTAAGTGACTTTGACGGCAAATTCTCAATAAAAATTAACGCAGGTACTTATAATCTTACCTGCCAATACACAGGTTATTCACCTTTTAAGATTCAAAGTGTTAAGGTAGAGGCAGGAAAGGCAACTGTAGTTAATTTTATTTTGTCGAGCAAACTAGATTCCTTTGCTATAGTTACAATTTATGAAACTCGTTCAACGGGCACCATTAGTGCTGTCCTTGACACAATACACAAAGGTAATGGTGCGGTTGATGGAATTGACAAAAAAAGCATTAGTGAAACGGTTGCAACCAATGCAAGTGACGTAGCAAAAAAAATACCTGGTGTTACAATTATTGATGGCCGTTTTATAGTAGTTCGTGGGCTTTCGGAACGGTACAATGCAGTATTGCTCAACAATGTTTTTTCACCCTCATCGGAAACGGATGTAAAGTCATTTTCATTTGATCTTATTCCAAGCTCAATGATCGACAATTTTATGGTTTTCAAATCACCATCGCCAGATTTGCCTGGTGAATTTGGTGGTGGTGTAATTAGAATTACAACTACCACTATTCCAGACCGTACAATTTTGCAAGTTGGATACGCAAATGGTTTCCGAAACAACACCACCTTTCAACCTTTTAACATTAACAAAGGAACAACATCAGATTTTGTTGCATTTGGTGCCGCGTCAAGGGAGTTACCAGTAAATTTTCCAACTACATCTGAATTTGAAAACCCCAATTTCAATGCAATGGCACAAATGGATGCCGGAAAATCACTTGCAAATAACTGGAACTTCGTGACAAAAAATGCGCCGATTGATAGTCGGTTTAACAGCACATGGGAATACCGATACAGCAAGGCAGAATCTGCTGGTAAGAATGGATTTCAGTTTGGAAACATAACTGCAATTAATTATTCTAATACCTACACACATTATGTATCAAATAGAATTGATTACAATGCATACGATAACATTAATCAGAAGAGCGACACTATTTTTCATTACACCGATTCAATTTATACAAACGCTACACGTATTGCTTTCGTTCAAAACAATGCAATCCGATTTGGTAAGGCAGGCTCACAGCGAATAACTATAAAAAATCTTTTTAATCAAATGGGAGATAATGAAACAACATTAAGAGGCGGAAAAAATCTGGAATTCGGAACCTCTCAAAAAGAATATTCCTACCGCTATACGCAGCGTTCAATATATACTGGCCAGCTAAGTGGCTTGCATCAATTTAATAACAAGAACACCGTTTTTGATTGGACTGCAGCTTATTCATTATCGCGTCGCAGCGATCCAGACTGGAGGAAAGCGAGGTACACTCAAGACTTAACCGATCCTACAGCACCTTATTATTTGTACATCGCAAATAATCCATCACCTTCATTTCTCGGTAGAATTTATATCAATATGCACGAAGATATAAAAGCCGTTGCCGGTAATTTTACACATGCCATTTTATTAGGTGGAGATTCAACATCCAAAAAACCTCCCTACGCTGTAACCTTAAAAACAGGTCTTTATGTCGAGCAAAAAGATCGTACATATACGATACGTAATCTTGGTTATGTTTTTAATCAAGCGACAAGTTTTGATTGGAACATTGCCACCATGTCGCTTGACTCTGTTTTTCTACCCCAACACATAAACGACAGCAACGGAATTAAAATTTCAGATGCAACAAAAGCAGCTGACCAATATATTGCTTCAAATTCACTTCAAGCTGCTTACCTCATGGCCATTTTACCGATTGGTAATTTCAAAGGTAAGTCTGATGAAAAAATGCATGAGCGGATTCGAATCAGTGGTGGAATTAGAGTAGAACACAATATCCAACGATTGAATAGCAACACAATACAAAACGACACAGTAATTGTAAATAATGATATCACAAGCACGCTTCCTTCTGTCAATATAGCATTTAATTTAAGTGACCGGATGTTGGTTCGAACAGCATATGGTAAAACAATCAATCGCCCTGAATTTCGTGAAATCGCACCACTTTATTTTTACGACTTTTTATTTAATTCTATAAACACAGGTAACATAAATCTTAAAACTCCAAGTATTGACAACTACGATTTAAGGTGGGAGTTTTATCCACGGAATGGAGAGAATTTGACAGTAGGTGCCTTTTACAAAAAATTTACTAATCCGATTGAAGTGTATTTTATTCCAGGCGTTGGATCGGGGGGAACACGCAGTTTCACATGGGGCAATGCCCCCGTTGCTGATAACTATGGGATAGAAATGGAAATAAGAAAGAAACTAGACAGTCTTAACATTCCAATCGTGCGAAATATGAGTCTTGTTGCAAATGCAGCAATAATCAAAAGTGAAATCAAACTTGCTGAAAATAACAATGGGCTTACTTCAAACAAGCGGCCAATGATGGGACAATCGCCATACATTATTAATGCAGGGCTTTTTTATCAAAATGATTCTTGTCGACTTCGAATCAATGCTATGTATAATGTCATTGGTCAACGCATTGTTATTGTTGGCGTTCCAGGTGTTCCTGAAGTCTATGAAATGCCTCGCCACCAGCTTGATTTAGCAATTATTAAAACATTAGGCAAAGCAGATAACATAGACATTAGGTTGAATATAACAGACTTATTCAATCAGGAAACGCTTTTACTACAAGATGCAAACGAAGATGGAAAATTAAGTCGAGAGACCGATCAGCGGATGCAGTTCTATAAAAGAGGAACCTATTTCACAGTTGGCGTGAATGTAAAAATACAGTAAAGTAAAATAATATTTATTGTTAAGTTAAAAGAGCGTGTAATTGCTAAACGTTTTTATTTATTTACACAGCGTAACCAAATCCTAACATTAATGTAAAGGGCAATTAATATTAACATAATTTTCTATAAATAATTTTGTTCAAATAAATAATTTAAAACTAAAATGAAAAAAATGAAAAAAATTTTACTGAGTATCACGCTGGCATCAACATGCATACTAAGCATGAATGCACAGATTATTAAATCGGGTAACATTACAACAAGTGAAACATGGACGAACAACAACATCTACATTTTAAGTGGAAAGGTTTATGTTAAAGCGTTGGCTACAGTTACTATTCAACCAGGAACCATCATTAAAGGTGATTTCACAACGCAAGGAGCTTTAATCATAGAGCGCGATGCAAAACTTATTGCAAACGGAACACAAGATCAACCTATTGTTTTTACCTCACAAAAATCACCTGGTAATAGAAGTTACGGTGATTGGGGTGGTTTAATACTTTGCGGACGAGCAGGAGTTAATGCTCCAGCGAATTCAGCATTAGGCACACTTCAAGGAGAAGCTGTGATAGAAGGTGGAGTTGGAACAATTTATGGTGGTGGACCAAATCCAAATGACGATGACAGCTCTGGCGTTCTTCGTTATGTGCGTATAGAATTTGGTGGAATAGCATTTCAACCTAATAGTGAAATCAATGGCCTTACTTGTGGTGGCGTTGGACGTAAAACAGTAATTGAACACGTTCAAGTTTCATATTCAGGTGATGATTCTTTCGAATGGTTTGGTGGTACCGTTAATGCAAAATGGTTAATTGCTTACCGTGGATGGGATGATGAATTTGATACAGATTTCGGATACCGTGGAAAATTACAATTTGGAATTTCATTGCGTGATCCTGCAATTGCTGATCAATCTGGATCAAATGGATTTGAGTCTGATAATGATGCATCAGGAACTGGAAACACACCTATAACTCAGCCTATTTTTTCAAACTTTACAGTCGTAGGGCCATTGGCTTTCAATTCAAACATTAATAGTCTTTACAAACGAGCGCTACACCTTCGCCGTAATACAAGAACTTGTTCTTACAATTCGGTTTTCATGGGCTACCCTACTGGCTTATTAATTGATGGCGCTACAACGCAATTAAACGCAACTAACAATGATTTACAATGGCGCAATTGTGTCCTTGCTGACATCAGTACTGATACACTTGCAGCATCTTCAGCAGTTAATCCAAATAACACAAATTCATCCTTTTTTATAGGTGATGCTACATTGAACAATGGTTGGTTTGGATCAACAGGATTTAGCAATACAAACTACAATTCAATCAACAGTTTATTATTCAACAACGTTAGTCTTACCGCACCAAACTTTACCTTACAAGGCGGTTCACCTTTACTTACAGGAGCATCATTCAGTAACCCAAATTTAAGTAACTCCTTCTTCACACCAGTGAACTACCGTGGTGCTTTTGATGGAACTAACAACTGGACATCTTGTTGGGCTGAGTGGGATCCACAAAATCAACCTTACATAAGTGCATTGAATAATCTTTTCACTGTAACAGCAACTGCGAATGGTGTAACAACTTTCTGCCAAGGTGATTCAGTAACTCTTGATGCTGGAACACTTACTGGCGCAACATTCTTGTGGAGTAATGCAGCAACAACACAAACAATCGTTGTTGCTACAAGTGGATCTTACAGCTGTGTTGTGACTAAAACAAATGGATGTGTTGCTACAACAAATCCAATTGTTGTGACAGTAAATGCAAATCCTGCAAGTCCAATGATTATGGCAAGTGGTGCAACAACATTTTGTAATGGAGGAACAGTGACACTTACATCAAGTGAGAATACAGGAAATGTTTGGAGTAACAATTTAACTACTAACGCTATTGTTGTGAATTCATCAGGTACATATGATGTAACCTTTACAGATGCAAACGGCTGTTTTTCAACTTCAACAGCAACAGTTGTAACAGTAAATGCAAATCCACCTGCACCAACTATTGCAGCAAATGGGCCAACAACTTTCTGTACTGGAGACTCTGTTTCACTTACTTCTAGTGAAGCAACAGGAAACGTTTGGAGTAATTCGTTAACTACACAATCGATTAACGTTACTAGCTCTGGTTCTTTTTCTGTAACACATACTGATGTGAATGGATGTTCTGCGACATCTAATAACACCACAGTTTCAGTTAGCAACGCCCCTGCACCAACAATTGCAATAATTGGAAATACAGCAATTTGTCCAGGTGATTCTGTTGTACTTACAGCATCACAAGGCAATACATACCTGTGGAGTAACAATGCAACAACACAAAGTATCACTGTAAACACAGCTGGAAGCTATTTTGTTACGGTAACAAACACTGATCCATGTAATGGAACAGGACCATCTGCAAGTGTGACTGTAACTGTAAATACAGCGCCAACAGCGGCCTTCACTTACACATGGAATAATACTACAGTTGTATTTGCAAACAACTCTGTAGGTGGTACAACATACAACTGGAATTTTGGAGACCTAAACTCTTCTGTAGCACAAAATCCACAACATTTGTATACACCAGGAACATACATTGTTACACTTACGACAACTAATGCAGTTGGATGCACTTCAACAGTAACAGATACAGTTGAATTCAATGTAGGAGTACAGGAGTCAGCGACACTAAATGCTTTAACTCTTTACCCAAATCCAGCAAATGAAAACGTAAACCTTACGATCGATTTGAATACAAGTGCTTCTATTCAAGTAATGGCTTACGATATGTCAGGAAAAATCCTAATCAATGAATACAATCATTTGTCATCAGGTAAAAATGTACTTACTTATGATGTAATGAATTGGAGCAACGGGATTTATTTCATACAGGTTACATCATTGGAATCTGTAAACACAATGAAAGTTGTTATAAATAGGTAGTCTTAATTATTAAATAAGAGTCCTTAAAAAAAACGAAAGAGTCGCCTTCAGAAATGGGGCGACTCTTTTAATTTTAATTACTAAATGTTGGGACTTAAATTTTTAAAGAAATAGAATGAAACTATTAAACTTTAAATTTATGAATTGTTTAGAAAATAAAAATTACTTGAAAAACGGTAATTGTTTAATTCGACTCAAAATAGTACCCAATACCTTTTACGGTTTTAATGTACTCTTCGCCTATTTTCTCTCTCAGCTTTCTGATATGTACGTCAATGGTTCTGTTATTGTCACCAAATTCTCCACCCCAAATCTCTCGGTATATTTCGGGACGAGTAAAAACTTTCTGGGGAGTGCTAAGAATTAATGCTAGCAGTTCAAATTCTTTTCGAGGTAAAATAATTTCTGTTGAATTACGAAAAACAAGGTAGCGATCGCGATCAATTCGAATTGACCCAGACTGAATAGCCTTAGAAAGTTCTTTTTTTCGATTGCGTTTAAGAATTGCCTTTATACGCATTACAAAAACATTTGGGCGTATGGGCTTAATTATATAATCATCTGCACCTGCTGAAAATGCCGCTATTTGAGAATAATCTTCGCTTCTAGTGGTATAAAATGCAATCAACGTTTTTTGCAAAGTTGGAATTGCTTTTACATCTTGGCAAATTTCAATGCCATCCAAACCTGGCATAACCATTTCAAGTATAATTAAATGGGGTTGAAACGATTTGGCGATGTTCAACGCTTCACGTCCCTGGTCTGTGCATAAAACCTCGAACCCGTTTGATACAAAGGTGTCTTTTAATGAAATCAAGGTCGGCTCATCCGAATCGATAATTAAAATTCTATAGTTAGGAGCTAAAGGGCTAAGCATGGTGGCAAAATTATTCAATCAATATTTCGCTTTCGTTAACTCATTGTTAAATATTAAATTTTCATCTTATTCTTTTATAAGGAGTTGTTCAAAAAACACCAAAACAACAAAATATTAAAAACAAAAATTAAAATCGCTCATTTAATTTCTAATGTGTAAATTAGTGGGGAATATCAAATTATGAAAAGCAAACCTGAATCCGATTTTTTCTACATGGTATTCGAAGTCGTTCGACTTATTCCTCCTGGCCGAGTGACAACATATGGAGCAATTGCAAAATGCTTAGGAATGAAGGGATCTTCGAGAATGGTCGGTTGGGCAATGAACAACTCACACTCACACCATTCAAAAGTCCCAGCACATCGCGTTGTTAATCGCGAAGGTTTATTGACAGGCAAACATCATTTCGCAACACCGATGATGATGCAACAGCTTTTGGAAAAGGAAGGAATCAAAGTGACAAAAGATAAAATCAATGGATTCAAAAATCATTTTTGGGATCCGAATGAGGCACTGAAAATGTGAGTTAAAAGAAATACTGATAGATTTCCTCTATTATTTTTTATAAACATCCATTCGAAAAAACGCTTCAAAATTTTGAGGTAGCCCTAAGGAACAATGAAATTCTTCGTGTGCGTTTTTTTTCGCCCCTACCTTTTCTAACCCTGGTATCGGTACACTTAATTCATACCGATTAACGTATGGGAATTTATGAACCAAAATCCATTTCGAATCTTGCTTTTTATAAAAGGCGTAGCCAATTTGATACTTGATTTTTTCAGCCTCCTTGACTCTTCGAACGTCCAGCACCATTGCAACAGGTTCATTCCCAATTTTTACAATTTCAATTGTATCGGTGTGGGATTTCACATCTACCAAAAATGTTTTTCCTTTTTTAAAAACAACAGAATCTATTCCCAATACAATTTTATCAATAGTAATATGAATGAGATAAGATTTCTGGGCGAAAATAATTGTTGAGAAAAAAAGAAAAAGTACCGTTGATTGGAAGAATTTCATGCACGAAATTACCAATAAACAAGCCAGAAAAAGGAAATAGCGTTGCGGGCGGAATAAAATAATTAATTTCTAATTGGTCTCTTTCGTTCCTCCTCCCTTCTATATATCTTTGCACTATGAATATTACCAAAGAAAAAATCCTCGATGCCCTTCGAAATGTAGAGGATCCTGATTTGAAAAAAGACCTTGTCACGCTTGGAATGGTGAAGGATATTGAAATTGAGGGAAAAAATATTGCATTTACAATTGTACTTACAACTCCTGCTTGTCCGATGAAGGAGTTAATCAAACGTAATTGTGAAAAGGCAATTACCGATTTTGTAGACAAAGATGCTGTAGTAAAAGTGAACATGACAGCAACTGTTACCACACAACGCACTGGAAATGTATTACCTAATGTAAAAAATATTATTGCAATTGCATCAGGCAAAGGTGGTGTAGGTAAATCTACAATTTCTGCTAACCTAGCTTGCGCTTTAGCGATGCAAGGTGCCCGTGTAGGATTGATTGATGCCGATATTTATGGACCATCGGTACCCATCATGTTTGATGTTGTAAATGAAAAGCCAATTGTTCGAGACATTAACGGAAAAAGTTTTTTAGTGCCCGTTGAAAGTTATGGCGTTAAATTATTATCAATCGGTTTTTTTGCGGATGTAAACCAGGCCGTTGTTTGGCGGGGACCGATTGCTGTTCGTGCATTGAATCAAATGTTGACTGAAGCAGATTGGGGTGAATTGGATTATATGATTGTTGATCTACCGCCAGGTACTGGGGACATTCATTTATCACTGGTAGGTGCGGTTCCTGTGACGGGAGCGGTAATTGTAAGTACACCTCAAAATGTTGCTCTTGCAGACGCGAAAAAAGCAGTTGCAATGTTTAAAATGCCTGCTATTAATGTTCCTGTTTTAGGAATTGTAGAAAACATGGCCTACTTCAGCCCGCCAGAATTACCGGAAAATAAATATTACATATTTGGAAGAGAAGGTGCAACGCGCTTAGCAGAGACACTTGAAATTCCATTACTCGGCGAAATTCCATTGGTGGAAAGCATTTGCGAAGCCGGTGATGTAGGTCGCCCTGCAGTCCTTCAAAAGAATACCCAGCAAGCATTAGCATTTCTTGAAATGGCAGGAAACATTGCTCAACAGGTAGCAATTCGGAATTCAATCATAAAAGCACCCATTGCCTAATGCTATTTTAGTACCTTTGAATAGAATTAAATTTCATGCGAACAGAACTTAAAAATAGGATTGAAGCCGCTTTAGATTCATTGCGACCATTTTTGCAGGCTGACGGCGGCGATGTGTCGCTTTTGGAAATTACAGAAGACAATAGAGTAAAAATTGAATTCCTCGGTGCTTGCAAGACTTGCTCTATGAACCTAATGACTTTCAAGGCAGGTATAGAAGAAGCAATTCTAAAAGCTGCGCCTGAAATTATTTCCGTAGAAGCGGTAAATAAGATCGCAACACCTGCACTGGATTAATATTCCTTCCCTTCAAATTTATTTTACCAAATAAGTATCAATATACTTCCTAATTCGGTCTGGGTTTTTTTTGGCAAAATCTATGTACTGATCTGAAAAGGAAATGTGATACATGCTGACCATTGCGAAACAATCGAGGTAGCCCTCTTTTTGCATTTTACGAGCAAATCCAAATTCTTGCTCTTCGGTTTCTGTCTTGTTTAACATAAGCTCCCAAGCGAAAACTTCTAAATATTTTTGTTCAGTGAAGTCCACTTTCTTTTTTACAACACCATAATCATTGCAATAATCCCCTATTTTATCTTTTGCGGAACGATAAAAACTCCAAGGTGAAGTAGCAGCAACTGATTCTTGCTCTGTTATCGTGAGTATGCCAGGAAGATAATCGCGCCCCATCCAATGTCGATTCAAATTTTTTCCTAGTTTATCGGCAATTTCATTTAATTGCATAAAAAACAGAATGTCCGGGTAAGCAATAATTCCATTTACACAAGAAGTATAGGCCTCAGGCCAATTTTTTATTTTCATATAACAAGTAACCAGTTTCAAGCGAGGATTAAGCATATCCGGCTGTATGCTAATTGCTTTTTTAAAATAAGGAACTGCGAGTTCAAATTTTTCGTCTTTAAAATAACACATCCCAATTCTGTAATTGGCATAAAAATAATTACTGTCGGCTTTAAGCGCATTTTCATAAAAACGAATTGCTGAATTATAATTTTGAACTTTATATTCAACACCAGCCATTGCAAATATTTCCTTGGCTTCTTTCTTAACCTCAGCGTCAACATCCAAGGGTTCAATAAATAACTCATGTAAAACCATTGATGCTGTTTCCTGCTTTCCACAAACCAATGAAGCTGTGGAACATGAATAAATAAGTTCTTTACGATATTGGGTTGACTTAGCCCATGCTAAATTGTTGTCTGATTTTGGAACTCCCTTTTGCTTCGCTTTTAGTGCCTTAGCATAGTCAACTTTAAACTGTTTATTGTAACGATCATATTCATACCCACAACGTAAATCCCACAAATAATTGTCGTAAAAATAAATCTGTTGAACTTTTTTTAAAGTCGTTATTGCCTGATCGTATTTGCCTTTATTGTAATAATTTTTGGCTTTCTCAAGTGACTTCATCTCCACAGAAGTAAACCGTTGAGCAAAAACAGGAACAAGAATTCCCAACACAAATAATATCGTAACTACGACTTTTGAGTTGATCAATTTTATCATCCTAAATTCGGGAATATTATTTATTAGAAATTACTGCCGCGTCAGGACAGCGGTGCAAGTGTCTACAGTAGTTCCATCATCTACATAATAAAGCAGGCTAATTGAATTGTTGCCGGTTTTTGTTCCACTGCCGTGCACCTGATTTGAATTAACAGTTTGATATGCTAGCGACATGTTCAAACCACTTATTGCAACTTTTGCTTTGTATTGAAATCCAATATTATAAAAATTCTCAATTTGCACGTTAGTTTCAATAACAGCATCTTTAATAATATGCACTGTAAAAGAACTTAGTCCAATACTAGTACTTGTTTCAGCGCAAGTCCATGAACCTACATACACATCTCTTTCATCGGTTGGTACTGGCTCCTCATCCGGCTGGCAAGAATAAAATACTACTGCTATGGGTAGCAATACGTATAAAAAAACATTTTTAAATTTCATAAGCTTTATTCTTAACAAATATGAGAATTTTAAACTGAGTAGCAAAGTGTAATACAGAAACAAAGGTATGAATGATACATAGCTATTTTTTCGCTATTACAAGATAATTAAAAGAACGGCTAATACTTTTCAATTTTCAAATGGCAAAAAACAAGCCAAAGCAAGGTTTTACTGGATAATTACATTGATTATTAATAAAAACTCCGTTTTTATTGATGCCATTATTTTCAAAATTCCCAAAAGCGCATTTTATCTTAACAATTAGGTCTTTATAAGTTCCTCCTCTTTGCCCCTAATAGACCACAATTTCAGAGGTAAATTCGTAGATTAAATCAAACAAATTGACAAAGCGTACCCAAGTTTTCATAATTATAGCAGCAATTCTCCTTACAAGTATTGGAATATATGGCTATTTGAAGATACGGAAGCTGGAAGTTCCTACGCGGGACGCACTAGATGGAATTCCTAAAAGTGCATTTTGCCTAATCAGTTCAAATAACATTCGGGACACCTGGTCAAAACTTAATCAAGGAAATTTAGTTTGGGATGCCCTACTCGAAACGGAATGGGCCAAACAGGTGTCACAATCAACAATTTTAGTGGATTCGCTTTTAAATACTGACGAAGTGTTGAAGTCTATTTTTGAAAATCGCCAATGTTGGCTTTCGCTGCACTTTACAGGAAATGAAGAATTGGATTATTTAATCTCAACATCGCTTTCATCAACTGATGATGACGACAACTACGCGGAATTTGTAAAAAAACATGTGGGGAAAAATAAAATTATTACGTCGGTGTGGAAAGAATCTACCATTTTAGAAATTGGAGATCCTAGCTCGTTGGGATTTTGCACAAGCGTTAATGAAGGCGTAATTCTGATTTCAAGCAATAAAGAACTTTTGAAAACGGCATTGGAGCAATTAGAAAAAGGAGCAACTCTTAAAAACGACAAAAGTTTTTATGCCGTTCATCAAACAGCAGGCGAAAAAGCAACAGCAAGAATCTATTTCAATTATTCTAAAATGGCATTAGGGCTAAAAAGATATGCAACGAAAAAATTTCACGATCGAATTGCAGATATTGCTCGCTTTGCAGAGTGGACTGAAATGGATTTATCACTTCGTTCCAATGCAGTTTTAATGAATGGCTATACTTCATCTCCTGATTCAATAAACGAGTTTCTTGGAGTTTTCAAAGGACAGCAACCACAATTAATAGAGGTAGCCACCGTGCTTCCAGGAACAACAATTTGCTATTCAAGTTTTGGTATTAGTAATTTTCAATTATACAACCAACGCTATGAAACTTTTCTTGATAAGGAAAGAAAATCGGATGAACGCGCTGATAAATTAACACGCCTGAAGCAGAATTATAATTTTGATCCTAACAAACAAATTGCAAATTGGATAGGAAATGAAATTGTAATGGCAATTGTTCCAAACCTAGATGGCACTGCGTCAACAATTGCGTTATTAAGCTGCACCAATACTGACGTAGCAAAATCGACTTTACAAGCACTAGAAGGAGAGGAGAATGATTCAATCGCTAGCGAAGTAGTGCCCGACTCTAGTGGATACGTATTTCGGAAATTACCAGTTCCCGAAATGCTGCCAACAATATTCGGAGAAATGTTCGCTGACCTAACAACTGTTTATTATACCACCATTCAACAGTACGTCGTCTTCGCAGAAAGTGAAAACTCGTTACGCGCTATTGTGGAAGCAAATCAAAACAAAACAACACTCGTGAATAACCGTGGTTACGCTGACTTCCAAACAAACATGTCGAAGGAAGCAAACCTATCTATTTATGTTTCGCCGGAACACTGCGAAAGCTTATTAAAAGAAAATGCAGGAATAAAACTTATAGCAAATTTAAATCTGCACCCCGGCCTACTACGGCGCTTTGATGGTGCTATTTTACAATACAGCACAGGTGACAATGATTTATTTTACACCAATGTTTTTATTCGCCATAATCCTCAATCTAAGGAAGACATTACTTCCCTTTGGGAAACACAGTTAGACACCAGTTTCAGCAGCAAACCTTATTTAGTAATTAATCATAAAACAAAAGGGTTAGATATTTTTATTCAAGATGATGCAAACAAAATTTACCTGATTAGCAACACAGGCTCAATATTCTGGAAAAAACAATTGTCAGAAAAAATTATGAGCGATGTAAAACAAGTTGATGCGCTAAAAAACGGAAAATTGCAACTGGTCTTCAATACCTTGAATTCAATTTACATCATTGATCGGAATGGAAATAATTTTGCTCCTTTCCCTATTAAATTACCATCAGCAGCAACAAATTCAATGTGTGTTATCGATTATGAAAACAAACATGACTACCGGTTACTAATCGCTTGTAGTGACAAGAAAATTTATAACTATAGTGCAACAGGAAAAAAAATTGAGGGCTGGAAAATACCTACAACCCAAGACATGGTTATTGTTCCTGTTGAACGCGTCGTAGTTGGAGAAAAAGATTATGTAATAATAGCAGATCAATCGGGGAAAATTTACGTTACAGACCGACAGGGAAATACGCGGTTAATGTTGAAAGAAAAACTAAATACACCTGTAAATAAAATTAGTGTGGAAGCTGGAAAAGATCTTGCTCGAACAAAAATTATTTCTGCCGATTCGAATGGAACAATAAGTCGATTGAGTCTGACTGACGGATTAGAGCGAATGCACTTTATGAACTTTGAAAACGCTCCTGCTTTTGAATATGTAGACACAGACGGCGATGGCAACAGAGAATTTATTTTTATTGAAAACAAACAATTGATGGTGTTTAACCAAGATAAATCGTTAGTTACGAGTTTTACCTTTGATTCACCGCAAGACCTCAACCCACAAATCTTTTTCTTCGGTTCTAAAGACATCCGAATTGGTGTACTTTGTCCAGCAAGCAAAGAAATACATTTAATCAACAATGCTGGCAAAGATGCCGAAGGATTTCCAATTCAGGGTAGCACTTCATTTAATATAGGAAGTTTGAATGGAGATGGAAGTCTTACAATTATTTGCGGTAATAATAATAAGTATTTATGTGCCTATACACTTCACTAAGTGATTAATATATCTATCTTTAATTATTAATTTAATAAAATCAAATCGCTATGAAAAAAGCAGTCCTAATTCTTTTGTTCATAAGCACTTCGCTTATTGCTCAAGCGCAGGATTTTCTTGGATACGCCAATAGTAATTATGCAGGAGTAAGTGGCGTTAATTTAAATCCAGCAAGCATTGCAGACAGTCGTTTTAAATTTGATATCCTTATCGTTGGTACGAGTTTAAACTTCAGCAATAATTATGTAGGTATGAAGAAGACTGCTTTGGCTCATCCCAATAAGTCACTCCTTGCGGCCCTCAAAGATTCTACAGGTAATTCGTTTCCTGCCTTTCAAGATGATGACTTTCAAAACAAATATCTTTTTCGTAAAGATAACGACAGTAAAAAATCTATTATGCTGAGTAATCGAATTCAATTTCCTTCGCTAATGGTAACAATTAATAATAAAAGTGCCATTGCTTTAACAGGAGAAATGCGATCCTATATAAATGTGGATGGCATACAATCAAATTTGGCACAATTACTTTGGACGGGATTTGAAGACACAACACTTTGGAATAAAAAATTTACAAACGACCATCTAAGCGTTCAATATATGAGTTGGTTAGAATTCGGTGCTGATTATGCAAGGGTAATTGTAGACAAAAAGAAAAATTTCCTGAAAGCCGGCATTCGTCCAAAACTTTTATTGGGATTAGGTTCAGCTTATTTGTTTGCAGATAATCTTGAATACCTTACCAATAACAGTGACACTCTAACATTTTTACAATCAAACATTCAGTATGGGCACTCCACTAATTTTGATTTTCCAGAAAATAAAGGAATCGCTTATAACTTAAAGGGAACGGTTTCACACCCAGGAATTGGACTTGATATTGGAGTAATTTATGAATGGCGCCCAAACTACCAAGACTACAAATATGAAATGGATGGAGAAACGGATTTATGGAGAAAGTCGAAAAATAAATACAAATTACGTGCTGGACTTTCTATCGTAGATATTGGATCTATTACTTATGATCGTGGACCTCTAAGTAATAGTTTTATCGCCAACGTAAATCAATGGAATGTTTCGGCGCTTAAATTTGATTCTCTTCCAATTCAAGCTTGGGATGATACTTTGAGAAATCGTTTTACATCTATTCCTGGTGGAGATTCATATAAAATGAACCTTCCAACAACAATTAGTACACAAATTGATTATAATATATGGAAAGATTTTTATGTAAACTTCACAGGATCGTATGCTGTGCAATGGACAAAAAATGCTAATAAAGTTCATGACCTAACTTCAGTCAGCATCACGCCACGCTGGGATTACAAATGGTTTGGTGTAATGATGCCATTCGCATATAATCAATATAGAAATTTCACAACAGGAACTTGCGTTAGAATAGGTCCAATTATTTTAGGAACAAACGCACTTGCGCCTTACCTCAGTAAAAATAAAACCATCTATGGTGCTGATTTTTATTTCCAATTAAAACTTCCAGCTTTCTTTAAAGAACCAAAAGACAAAGACAATGATAAAGTTTCTGACAAGAAAGACCGTTGCCTTGAAACACCTGGCATTTGGGAATTCTACGGTTGTCCTGATCGAGATGCTGACCACGTTGAAGATTCAAAAGATTTGTGTCCAGACGTACCTGGCTTGAAACAATACAACGGATGTCCAGATAAGGATGGCGATGGAATTATTGACACCCAAGATGCTTGTCCTGATATTCCAGGCATTGCTAAACTAAATGGTTGCCCTGATAAAGATGGCGATGGAATTACAGACAAAGACGACGATTGTCCAGATGTTCCTGGCCTACTAAAATTCAAAGGTTGTCCAGATAAAGACGAAGATGGCGTAATGGACAAAATAGATTTGTGTCCAGAAAAACCTGGCCCTCCTTCCAACGAAGGTTGTCCTGAAATAAAATTATTACGCATTGATAATGCAGGAGCAACAGTACAAACATCAATTCAAGCAAAAGATGGCGGCTTCACTTACGAAAGCTTACCAAATGATTCCATTTGCATTTTCCGACTTGAAGGCGAAGAAGAGAAGACGATTGGAGTTAATGATGCAAGAGTAATTGTAAATGGTTCCTCCAAACGAGCAATTCGATCACAAGCAGACGGATTGTTCCGCTTCGATATTCCAAAGCCAATTGCTACTGGATTAAAAAGTTTGGTTGTCGATGATGTGGTTGTCTTATTGACTAAGGAAGAGCAAGTAGTTGTGAAAAAAGCATTTGATAATCTTGAATTTGAAACAAGCAAGAATATCATTAATCCAACATCGGACATTGCTTTGAACGAACTCGCAGGCTTGCTTATGAAACATCCAAAATGGAAAATAAAAATAAGTGGCCATACCGATAATGTTGGTAAACCTGCCGTTAACATGACACTTTCCAAAAAACGTTCAGAAGCTGTGAAAAAGTATTTAATGGGTAAGGGAGTAACAGCTGAACGAATTGTCATAGATTTTTATGGCCAGACTCGACCAATAGCACCGAATACAACAGAAGAAGGTAGAAGTAAAAATCGACGAGTTGAAATGTTAATTATTGAGTAGAAAAAACTGAAATTTTATTAAACGTGAGACTCAATATAAAAAAGTCTCACGTTTTTTTTAATAATTAAAATGGTAACAATAATAAATTTCGGGAGTAAAAAAACACCGCTCATTGCGAGTGTCGTAGCAAGTTGTGGTAAAGAAAATCGTATTGTGAATTGGAATGAATGCGCTGTCGACGATTTAAAATCATCTACAAAACTAATTTTTAGTGGGTCACCCACTATGTTTACGCAAGCCGACTGCGGCCCCTACATTTCAAAATTCAGTTTTATAAAAAATGGTCAAATTCCAGTACTCGCAATTTGTTTCGGCCATCAACTATTGGGAATTCTTCATGGGGCAACAATTTTTCGTGGTGAGGAGGTGCGCTCAGAAAACAAAATTCGTGTACTAAAAAAAGACACGCTATTCGACGGGCTTTTTCCTACTTGTGAAATGAAAGAAGATCACACAGAGGGAATTTCGCTTCCTGCAGGATTTATTCATTTAGCAACATCAGCATCGTATACAAATGAAGGTATGAGGCACCCTACTCTACCGCTATGGGGGGTTCAGTTTCATCCAGAAGTTTCAGGAGCAAATGGAGAAAAATTGATTGGGAATTTTCTACGTTAATACGATTTAAATATGCGTATTAAAATAAATCGAAATTTAGAAAAACTAATTATCTGCTTTTCTTTAATTGTATCAATTGTCCTGTTTTGGGCTGGGCGCCAACAGGCAAATTATTAAATTTATAAATCGATTTAACTTTCACTCCATAACGCTGAGAAATATCATAAACAGATTCTCCCGGTTTTATAAGATGCGGACCCTCCTCAGATTTTCTTTTCTTCGGTTGAATGTAAAGTAATTGACCGGGTATTAGCTTTGCATTTTTATCAAGGTCATTGTATTTATAAAGCTGCCAAACTCCCATGTCTAAGTCCTTCGCTATTTTCAAAAAAGAATCATTTGGCTTAACAGCAATATATTTCACTTTGTTATTCAAAGAAATGGTACGGCTTGCTCCACCCGATGTTACTACCTGCTGTTCATTAACCTTTGCAACTACAACTATTAATGAAATATTTTCATCTATATCGTATGCAAAAAGTTTATACCGCTCAATAATAGCAATGAGTCGCTCTGCATAACGAGGATCCGTTGCGTACCCTGAAGTCTTTAACGTCCGCGCCCAACCTTTATAATCGGTTGTTTTTAATTCAAACAAAGCCGCATAGCGCTTTCTATCTTTTAAAAATCTAGAATGATCAACATAAGAATCATACACGGAAGGGTATTTTCTGAAACACTCATTAACGGTGTCATCGTCGGCAGTATAGGTTGCGCCCGTCCAATCCTTATGACATTTTATTCCAAAATGATTATTTGCATAAACAGCTAATGCAGAATTCCCATTGTCAGATTCCAACATTCCCTGTGCGAGCGTAATGCTTGCGGGAACTTTAAACATTTGCATTTCTCTAATTGCATCGTCTTTGTATTTTTCAATATAACTCAGCGGAGTAGCTTTACGTTCCGATGGCTGCGCACGAATGCCTTCGCGAGCAGAAATACAGAAAAGAAAAAAAAGAGAAATTAAAATCCTACACATCAATCCGTTTTTTACATCATTACAAATTTATATCCTTCACACTAAATTTCCATTAATCAATTTCTATACTATGAACATTCCTTTGTTAATTGAAGTATTTAACGATTTTAAAGCGCATCGGGAACTTTCATTTCAATGCGTGAACGAATAGCCACCTGTATGAACAAATAAAATATTGCCTTGACCTAATAAACCCTGCCTTTTCATTTGGAATATCGCAAACAAGGTTTTTCCTGAATAAATTTCATCTAAAGGCAAATCATATTGACTTTCCATTTCATAAATGAACTGTCTTAATTCAGAACTCGATTTGCCATACCCACCTAGAGTAAAACCATGCTCAATGGTCCAATCAGCATGACTATTTTCAGAAGCAAGAAACTTTTCAACTTCCTTTTCTAAATATCCCTTTCCTTGCAAAACAGCTACCCCTACTATTTTCTGCTCGCTATTTGCAGAAGAAATAATACCAGCCAACGTTGCTCCTGTCCCAACTGGACAAACAATCTGTAAATATTTTTCAGTTTCAAAAGAAAGTATTTCCTTACAACCTTTAACAGCGAGTTCATTTGCTCCACCCTCATGAAGTAAATAAAACGGTCCATATTTTTCTAATAGACTATTTTGAAAATCAAGATTATTTTTTTCACGATATTGTTCGCGCGAGACAAAAATCAATTTCATGCCACAATTAAAAGCGTATTCTAAAACCTTATTTGACATTTCTGTCAACTCGTCACCACGAATAATTCCAATTGTTTCAAAGTTGTTTTTTTTTCCTAATGTAGCAACAGCTGCAATGTGATTTGAAAATGCTCCTCCAAAAGTTAAGAGCCGTTGCTGCCCTTGCCGTTTCATTTCCTCCAAATTATACTTTAACTTAAAAAACTTATTTCCCCCAGTAATTGGGTCTGGCAAATCGAGGCGAAGGATGGAGAGCGAATCGTCTCCAAAAAAATTATTTATTTTTTGAATTGTTGACACGAGCAAATGTAGCCACAGAAATGTGCGAAATGCACGGAAATGATATCAATTTTTGTACGAAAATCTATTGTTAATCTTGCAATGTGTGGCTAATCTGTCACTAAATTTGCACATGGCAGTACCAGAAGGATTTCAACCAGGAGACTTTTATAAAACGAATGAGGGTTATATCGTATTCACGGAACAGTATTTACTCCGTAAGGGATTTTGTTGCATGAACGGATGCAAACATTGTCCCTATCAGTTCAATCCAGCCAAAGGACGAATTGACCCAAATTATGATAACCCCAATAATAAAAAGCAGTAATAATGGATTTGGCAATATTTCAAAAATTAATCCGACAAGGAATTCCTGATTTGCTTCCCGAATTAAAAGCTTTTGACAGCTCTTTGAACCATGCTCCAAAAAGAAAAAATATTCTTACGGTAGCAGAAAAAAAACTTGCACTCCGAAATGCGCTTCGCTACTTTCCCAAAAAACACCATGCAATACTATCAAAAGAATTTATTGAAGAATTGAAATCGTATGGAAGAATTTACATGTATCGGTTTCGTCCTGATTACAAAATTTATGCTCGACCAATTCATGAATTTCCATACCAGTGCATTCAAGCTGGCGCCATCATGCACATGCTTTCAAATAATTTAGATTACGCTGTAGCGCAGCATCCGCACGAGCTTATTACTTATGGAGGTAATGGAGCAGTATTTCAAAATTGGGCGCAATACCTCCTTACAATGCAATACCTGTCAACAATGACAGAAGAGCAGACACTGACGCTTTATTCAGGCCATCCAATGGGACTTTTCCCTTCTCACAAAGAGGCACCAAGAGTTGTAATTACAAATGGAATGATGATTCCTAATTATTCGAAACAAGAAAATTATGAAAAATTTAATGCGCTGGGGGTAACACAATACGGACAAATGACTGCAGGATCATTTATGTATATTGGTCCGCAAGGAATTGTTCATGGCACAGCTATCACTGCATTAAATGCGTCCAGGAAAATTTCTAAAAGTGAGGAAGATCGTAAAGGTAAAATATATGTCTCCTCAGGTTTAGGAGGAATGAGTGGTGCTCAACCTAAAGCTGGTAAAATTGCAGATCTTGTTTCGGTAATTGCAGAAATAAATCCAAAAGCAACACACACACGGCATTCACAAGCTTGGGTTGATGAAGTTTACGATGACCTCGACAAATTAATTGTTCGCATCAAAGAATGTAAGATTGCTAAAAAAGGAATTTCCCTTGCTTACCAAGGAAATATAGTTGACTTGTGGGAAAAAATAGTAATTGAAAATTTGTTTATCGACATTGGTTCAGATCAGACTTCTTTACATAATCCATGGTCAGGTGGTTATTATCCTGTTGGCTTATCATTTGAAGATTCAAATACAATGATGGCGGAAGAACCTGAGAAATTCAAAGTTGCTGTTCAAGAATCTTTACTTAGGCATGCAGCGGCAATCAACACGATTGCAAAACGGGGCATGTACTTTTTTGATTATGGAAATGCTTTTCTTCTTGAAGCATCGCGAGCTGGTGCGGATATTTTAAAAACAGACGGAACATTTATTTACTCTTCTTATGTGCAAGACATTATTGGTCCAATGTGTTTTGACTATGGTTTTGGTCCGTTCCGTTGGGTTTGTACTTCTGCTGATGCAAAAGATTTAGCAAAAACAGATTCATTAGCATTAGAAGTAATGCAAGGAATGAAAAAAAATGCACCAAAAGAAATTGCGGTACAACTTGACGATAATATTCAATGGATTAAGGACGCGATGAAAAATAATTTAGTTGTCGGTTCGCAAGCTCGGATTTTATATGCCGATGCTGAAGGTCGAATTGAAATTGCAAGTGCCATTAACAAAGCAATTCGCGAAGGAACTATTTCTGCACCCGTTGTACTTGGCAGAGACCACCACGATGTATCAGGAACAGATTCTCCATATCGAGAAACATCAAACATTTACGATGGCTCACAATTTACAGCAGATATGGCAGTACAAAATTTTGTGGGAGATGGATTCCGTGGCGCAACTTGGATTTCGCTACACAATGGAGGTGGTGTTGGCTGGGGAGAAGTAATTAATGGTGGCTTCGGTATGGTGCTCGACGGAACTGAAGACTCGGAAAGAAGATTACGTTCTATGTTATTCTGGGATGTAAATAATGGAATAGCGCGTAGAAGCTGGGCAAGAAATAAAGAAGCGATGTTTGCTATTGAAAGAGAGATGTTGCGTACGCCATTACTACAAGTTACAATCCCCAATTTGGTTGATGATGATTTATTGAATGAAATAGAATAAAAAAATCGTTCAGAAGGAAATTTGAGGTTATGAAAAAAGAAGTGCTTTTTGATCTATATTTATCAAATAACAGCAAATACAATGCGCTATAATTTAGGTGATAATGTAGCCACAAACCCTACCCTATTGGGAGGGTTGAAGTAAATTATAGCGACAATAAACATTTAGAGCAAAATTCCGCATTCCAATAGACCTTCGGTCTGCCTTAGCCCTTTTGCTCTAACGTTCAGGATTTCTTTCGTTTGCGATTTCCTAAAAATGATGGAACTTCGTCTAACAATGGATTTAATCCATTGAAACGTGAATAAATCCTGAACGTTATGGGTAATGCTGTGCTGACCCGTTTACCCTCAATATTTGTTGTAATTGACGACATTTTTTCGTAAATTAGATGTGTGAAAAGACAGAAAGAAACAGGGCTTGATTTCATCGTAGACAAGCTTACAAACTCAATTGAAAATGTAGTTACTGGCGACAGTTTTGCAACTGACATTTCATTGCTTACCAAAAGCGATTTGAAATTAGTTAGTAAAAAGAGTGGCTGGGTTTTTAATTGGAGTGACGAATTTAAACGGCCAGAAAGTGATATTTATAAATTAACTATTGTAAACAATTCGACTGTTATACAAGGACTTGTTAGTTTGGAAGTTAAAGCAGATCATGTTTATATGCATTTAGTTGAAAGTGCGCCATTCAACAAAGGAAAGACAAGAATGTATTCTGGTGTTGCAGGAAATCTTGTTGCGTTTGCTTGTAAACTTTCATTTCAGCGTGGTCACAATGGAAATGTTTCTTTCCTTTCAAAAACTCAATTAGTCGAACATTATGAAAAGACTCTTGGAGCTTTTCATTTCGGAGGACGCGTAATGATTATTGAAACGGAGAGTGCTCTCAAACTTATTAATAAATATTTTCAAAATTAAAAAAATGAAAACTAAAAAAACAGAACTGAATGTTGACGTTATTGGTGGACAAGGTTCACTAACACCAGCAGAGGAAAAAGCAATTAGCGAATTCATTAAACAACGCAAATTGTCATCTCAGAAAAACAAGAAAACACATCGATCTAAAGCGGCTTGAATTTAATTCAAGTCCGTAGCACTTGGCATAACAGCGCACTGAAGCAATTGTGCGTATTTTAGTTCTCTTCAAACTTTTTCTTTATATTTATTATTAGTATTGGCAGACAAATTTGTGTTCCATAAATGCCCACCAACGCCAAGCCCGAAACCGTTATGCACTTTGCGTTAAATCCTAAACAATTTATTCTTCCCTTTTGGAGTTTACTTCATTTTTTCGTAAATTTGGTTATTAATTATTTTCAAATGAAAACAACAGCGATTAAAAAACAATTTGACGGATACTTACCTTTATTAACAAACAAACAGCAAGAATTGCTTTTGGAAATGGTAAAGAGTTTTTTAAACGTTGATAAGGACACGAAACGTATTACTCGGAAACAGTATAACAAAGAAATTAACGATGCTGTTGCGCGAATTGAAAAAGGAAATTTTGTGAAACATGGAGTGGCTCTAAAAGAGTTATCTAAATGGTAAAACAAAAAACTTACACAATCATTTGGGATAGAATTGCGCTTGATCATTTCAAAGATATTTTAGAATTTCTATCCAAACAAAGTTCCCAAGCTCCAAAAATTGTAAAAGATGGTATTTTGTCTCGACTAGACGATGTGAAAAAGAATGCACTAATTTTCAAACTTGATAAACTAAAGGACACTCCAAGTAAAGAATTCAGAGCATCTGTTATTTATAGCTATAGAATTACTCATCAAATTAAAATAGACTCTCGAGAAATTCGCATTATTCGTATCAGACACACGAGTCGAGAACCTTTAGGTTACTAATACTTGAATTACTAGATACATTCCTAGTGCGAGCACTACTTATAACAGCACCTTGCCTCTATGCTTACATTTTCGTAGCCCTTTTGCGCTAACGTTCATTATAAATAAAAACAGTTAAATACTAAAATAAAAAAATGAAAATAGTAATAATCATACTTGTAGTAATCCTACTAGCATTTATCTTTGTCCAACTTTATTTTATGCGTGCACAAAGAAATATTGAAACATACACTTATAAAGTCAAAAAAAAATATGATCTATTTGAAATAAGAACTTATGAAGCTACTTTATTTACATCGGTAAAACTCTCCACAAAAGGATATAAAAATTCTTCAAGCAAAGGCTTCTCTATTCTAGCGGGATATATTTTTGGAAATAATGACAGGAATGAAAAAATACCTATGACTTCCCCCGTCTCGATGTCATTAGAGGATTCGATGACTATGATGTTTATGGTTCCTAAGGAATTTAATAAAGACATGCTTCCTAAGCCGAATCAACCAGGTATAGAATTTAAGGAAGAACCTGCAAAAACATTTGCTGCGATAAGGTTTAGCGGTTGGGCTAATGATACTAAAATAGAAAAGTATAAACAGAATTTAAAAACGGCTTTAGATGCAAAAGGTATAAGTTATACGAATCGATTTTATTTTTTTGGCTATAATGCACCTTATGAAGTTTTTAATCGAATGAATGAAGTTTTAGTTGAATTGCAATAAAATACGCTATACAAATAATAACAAACCAAAAAAATCATTATAGTAATGGAATTCAAGCATAAAAAAGGATTTGCGTTTAAAACCTATGAGGCTCCTTTTATTGCTCCATTCGATAAACTATTCGATATATTTAAGGAGCTCATTGTAAATACCTCAGGTGATTTTGATGAAGCCATTGATTGGCTGCGCCTACTGGATAAAGAATACAGGCTCACTGATGAAAATTATACCATAGACGATTTTATTGAGGACCTCAAACAAAAAGGGTATATAAAACAAAAAGTAAAACCTGATGGCACAGGAGGAATGGCTATCACCTCGAAAACCGAACGAGCCATTCGCCAAGATGCCCTCGAACAGATTTTTGGAAAGTTAAAGCGATCAGGTAGCGGAAATCATAAAACTAAATACGCTGGTAATGGCGATGAACAAACAGGTGAATTTAGAGCCTACCACTTTGGCGATTCGATAGAAAACATTTCACTTACCGAAAGTTTGCGCAATGCTCAAATAAATAATGGCGTAGAAGATTTTACACTTACGGAAAATGACCTAGTTGTGGAAGATGCCCAGTACAAAGCTCAAATGAGCACTGTACTTATGATAGACATTAGCCACAGTATGATTTTATATGGTGAAGATAGAATTACGCCTGCAAAAAAAGTAGCCATGGCATTGGCCGAACTTATTACCACCCGTTACCCAAAAGACACCCTCGATATTTTAGTATTTGGAAATGATGCCTGGTCCATCGCCATTAAAGATCTCCCCTATTTAACCGTTGGTCCTTATCATACCAATACGGTTGCTGGCTTACAATTGGGTATGGATCTTTTGCGCAGAAAACGAAATACCAATAAACAAATTTTTATGATAACCGATGGAAAACCAAGTTGTGTGAGAGAAAAAGATGGTCGGTATTATATGAATAGCAACGGATTGGATCCATACATTGTAGAGCAATGTTATAACCAAGCACAGCAAGCGCGTAAACTTCATATTCCAATTACCACATTTATGATTGCACGTGATGCCTACTTGCAGGAATTTGTAGATAATTTTACGGTGGCCAATCAGGGCAAGGCTTTTTATACCGGAATAAAAGGATTAGGTGAAATGATATTTGAAGATTACGAGACCAACAGAAAAAAGAAATTAAAATAATGGATATGAAAATTGAAAATATAAAAACGCTGGGTGACCTTAAAAAAGTAGGTTATGTTTCGAAAAGCATCAAAGATGAATTAAGACATAATTTACGGGAGAAAATAAAATCTGGCAAACCTGTTTTCGAAGGGGTACATGGATTTGAAAACACCGTGATTCCGGAATTGGAAAGAGCTATATTATCACGTCATAATATTAACCTGCTAGGCTTACGCGGACAAGCAAAAACCAGACTTGCACGAAAGATGATTGAAATGTTGGATGAATATATGCCCATTGTAGAAGGCTCAGAAATAAACGACGATCCATTGAATCCCATTTCACGTTATGCAAAAGAATTGATAGTAGAAAAAAAAGATGAAACTCCTATAAGTTGGATACATAGAAACGACCGGTTTTTTGAAAAGCTGGCCACACCCGATGTTACCGTAGCTGACATTATAGGTGATGTTGACCCCATTAAAGCAGCTAACTTAAAATTATCGTATGCCGACGACAGGGTGATACACTATGGAATGATACCCAGAGCTAACCGTTGCATTTTTGTGATCAACGAATTACCTGACTTGCAGGCAAGGATACAAGTAGCCTTATTTAATATATTGCAGGAAGGTGATGTGCAAATAAGAGGTTATAAACTGAGACTACCTCTCGACATGCAATTTGTATTTACGGCAAACCCGGAAGATTATACCAATAGAGGAAGCATTGTTACTCCGTTAAAAGACAGGATAGGCTCACAAATACTTACACATTATCCAGAAACGATAGAAATAGCTCGTATGATTACGGCCCAAGAGGCTAAGTTGAATGAAATACAAACCAATTCGGTATATGTTCCATCATTAGCAAAAGATATTTTAGAACAAATAAGTTTCGAAGCTCGTAAAAGTGAATTTGTAGATAGCAAAAGTGGCGTAAGTGCCCGAATGAGCATTACAGCTTACGAAAATTTGATTAGTACTGCTGAGCGAAGATCATTAAAATTAGGGATTGATAAAACTTCGGTTCGATTAGCCGACTTTATGGGGATCATACCTGCCATTACAGGTAAGGTTGAATTGGTATATGAAGGTGAACAAGAGGGAGCTGCAAGCGTTGCACAAAAATTAATTTCCGATGCTATATTTACCCTATTCCCTGCATATTTCCCTAAAATAGAAAAGTTAGAAAAAGATCCTAGTAAAAATGCATACGCTGCAATTATAGCATGGTTTGCCAATGAACCCGGATTAGAATTATTGGATGATGCTACCGATGAAGACTATAAAAAAGAATTGGATTCAATAAAACCGTTAAAAGAATTAGTCAAAAAATACCAGCCAGATACAAGCAAAGAAGATACATACTTTTTAAAAGAGTTTGTGCTTTGGGCATTGGTTGAATATAAAAAGTTAAGTAAAGATAGATTTGTAGAAGGATTTCAGTTTAGTGATTTGTTTAAGTAATAGGTAATGAAGTATTTACTAAAATAGTTGTAAAATAATTGAAGAACAATAGCATCAATATTTGTGGTGAAATCACCACCTTTGTCAAGTCCAAAACCTTTGTCAGTCAGTCATCTATTTTTACAACAGACAATAAACAATAAAATAATTTTGGTTAAAACAATTAATATGGACTTATCAAAACTCTTGGAAAAACTTTATCAAAAGCTTCTTTCAAAAAAAACTAAAGAAAAGAGTGAACGTGTTATTTTATGGATTGCTTTAGTGAGTTTTGTAATTCACTTATTAATAATTGGATTGATTCATTTTAATATTATTACCATTAATGAGCCATCAAACTTATTAAAAAATCCAATCGCTGCCATTTACACCCCTTTTTCATTTATATTGGTTTATGAGGTATATCTTTTAATTTACTACCTCCCAAAATCAACTTCTACTTATATCTCAAAGCAATATGAAATTATTGCGCTCATCATTATTAGACGTTTGTTCAAGGACCTTTCAGATTTATCACTTTCGGCTAATTGGTTTAACATTAAAGATGATTTGCAGTTTACCTATGATTTATTAGCGTCAGTCTTTTTATTCTATTTAATTTATTTATTCCGTGTTCAACGAACCAGCGTATATAGAACTATTGAAAACAGTAAAAATCATTCTTTAAGTATTTCAAAATTCATAAACGCAAAAAAATTGATAGCTACAGCCTTGGTTCCTATACTATTAATTATTGCATTGTATTCATTCTTAAACTGGAGTACTGGTATCTTTCAACCACTTGAAAGCAATGCAATTTCTTTCAAGAACCTTAATAATATTTTCTTTGAACAGTTTTTCAATATTCTGATTATTGCGGATGTAATACTGTTGTTATTTTCATTTTTCCACACAGACGAGTTTCACAAAGTCATTCGAAATTCAGGATTTATTATTTCAACTATATTAATTCGATTATCTTTTTCTGTTAGCGGTATCATTAACAATATACTGATTGTTTCTGCTATTTTATTTGGGCTTTCAATACTTTTCATACATAATAAATTTGAAAAAAAGTTGGCAGAAGAAATTCAAGAAAGTAATGAAATGGAGTAATGAAAAAATAATGAGATTGTAAATTTCAAAAAATAAGAGAAAAAGATAAATAAAAATTAGTGAGAACTTTAAGCATAAAGAAAGAACCGCTAACAGCGTTCGCAACACAGGGTTACGATCGCCTGCACCCAAACCGTTAGAAGTAACAATCCCCAATAGAACAAAAAAAATCCCTCTCAATAACTGAGAGGGATTTTTTTAGGTAAAAAGTTTTAATGTGAAATCGTTATTTTACGAATTGTTGTTACCTCTCCTGATGAAACACGGAAAAAATAAATTCCATTCGTAAGTGCAATGGTATTGTAAGTGAAATTTACTGCGCTCACTTTCCCGAAATCCAATGTCTCTACTTTTTCTCCTAACACATTATAAATCTCCAATTGCAAATAATTCTTCTGATCAGTTGAAAGGATGAGCTGAAGATGATCCTGTGCTGGATTTGGGAAAATTGTTACCGTTAAATTATCAAAATTAGTTGTTGCAATACCAACCCCATTGGTTGTACCAATTGTAACTATTACAGAAATAATACAGCCATTTATATCTGTAATGGTGCATGTATAAGTTCCAGCATCCAATCCCGTTGCAGTTGCATTCGTTCCACCTGTAGGAGCCCAAGAATAAGTATATGGTGCAGTTCCTCCACTTGGTATTACAGTTGCAGTTCCATCATTTGCAATTGCCAATGTTTCATCTGTATGTGTTGAGTTTGCTGTTAAAGCATCTGGCTCTGTAATAATAACATTTGTAGTTACTGAACAACCAATTGAATCAGTAACAGCGACTGAATAACTTCCAGCACATAAGCCAACACAAGTTTGTGTTATACATCCTGTAGGTGTCCATAACCAAGTCAATGGACCGCTTCCGCCTGTTGCCATTACCGTTGCCGCACCAGTACAATCACCAAAACAAGCAGGCGAAATATTCTGAGCCAATGTTACAACGATAGGTGTAGGATTAAGAAGTACAACACTAATGGAATCTGTACAACCATTCGAATCTATTACAGTACAAAAATATGTTCCTGAACATAATCCATTAATTGATGCCATCGTACTCGAAGTTGGATTCCATAAATAAGAATAAGCTGGTGTTCCTCCTGTAACAATTGCTGTTGCAATACCATCACATGCATTGCCACAAGAAGGCCCAACTGAAGTTGATGTAGCAATTAGCACTGAAGGATCTATAATTGAAACGCTCGGACTTGTGCTACAACCACGAGAATCGGTAATTAATAAAGTATAAACTCCACTGCAAAGATTTGAAAGATTTGAAAACGTATACGGTGCAGTGCCCCCACTTGGATTTGCTACAACACTTGCGTTACATTGACCAGCACATAAATTTTGAACGGTTGTAATATTAGCAGCCAATACAAGGGGTTGTGTTATGGTAAATGATTGTGTTATTGTACAACCATTAGCATCTGTTACTATACAAGAATAAATTCCAGCAGAAAGATTCATCGCCATTGCTCCAGATCCTCCTGAAGGCGACCAAGAATAAGTATAAGGTCCAGTTCCACCACTTACCATTACCATAGCGTCACCATTAGAACCTCCAAAACAAGCTACGTTTTGTTGCATCGAACTTACATTTATCGCTGAAGGAGCAACAATTGTAACCGATGTTGTCGCTACACAACCAATATTATCAGTTATTGTGCAGGTATATGTACCCGCAGCTAAACCCGTTGCTGTTGCAGCATTGCCACCTGAAGGCGACCATAAATAAGTATAAGGTGCGCTTCCTCCGTTTACCGTAGCAGTTGCAGAACCATTGCTACCACCAAAACAGGAAATGTTAATCGATGAATTTGTAACTCCTAATAATGAACCAGAATATCCAACTGAAGGAGAATAAATTCCTAAACCACTTAGTGAAGAATAATCTAATCTAATTCTACCTACAGATCCAGTTGCGCCTGTTCCAAAATAAGGTGGTCCAGAAATTGTTGTTGCGCCACCGACACCTCCAAGTGCATAAATTGCACCATTATTTGTTATTCCTCCTGATGTTGATAGCCAAATTGTACCACCAGATCCACCAGCCCCACTACCACAATTTCCAGTTCCATCTGATCCGCCATCGCCACCGTTAGTTCTAACTTGTCCTGCTACTCCAATTGTTATTGAGCCGCAAGAAGTGATAGAAATTATTCCACCACCAGCACCGCCGCCGCCACTACCACAACTATTTCCACCTGAGCCACCGCCACCACCAGAGCCACCATAAATCGGCGACAAATTTGCAGTGCCATATGCAGGTCCTCCAAATCCTCCACCTCCACCAGAACTACTGCCCGATAATGCAAACCCAGCTCCACCACCACCAGACCATCCAAGCCCACCTGTTCCTGCACCTAATCCAGCACCACTTTGTCCTGGAGCGCCCGAACCAATATAAACTCCATTTCCTCCATTAGCTCCTCCTCCAATTCCTAAACCACCAACTCCGAAAGTTACATATGTAACACCATTTCCACCAACACCACCATTTGCATTTAAGCCACCATTTATTAATACGTTGCCAGAGCAGTAAATAGTTAAAGGTTGCGAACCAGTAACATTTACAACCACATTCGCATCTATAGTGAAGGAGCTGAAATTATATGTTCCCCCTATTATTGTTGTATTTGCTGTTGCATGGTAAACGCCATCTAAGCCGGTACCGCAGTTTACAGTACACTGTGCATCCAGATTAGAAGCTGCGACACTAAACATTAATGCTGCACTTAAATTAAAAATCAGGTGTTTGTATTTCATAAAAATGATTTTGTTTATTTTTTTATAGTTGCATCAAATCTACATTTTTTATACAAATTATCATAAGATGCCTTTGGAATTTTGCACATTTTTTATTCCGCTAAATTTAACTAAAAATTTGATGATTTTTTAACAATGTTATGGTGCTAAGAGTCGAAATGTTTTCCTGTGGTGTTTGGTAATTCCAAATTCCATTATTGCAGCACGGTGTTGCTTTGTTCCGTAACCCTTGTTTTTTATCCAATTGTATGCTGGATATTTCTCATGTAAATTATCCATGTAATCATCGCGATATGTTTTAGCGAGAATAGATGCCGCAGCAATATTTAAATATTTTCCATCTCCTTCAATAACCGTGGTATGCGGAATAGATCCGAATTGTATAAAACGATTGCCATCAATTAATAAATGCTCTGGAATAATTTTCAGCTGAACAATAGCGCGGTGCATTGCTAAAAATGATGCTTGAAGAATATTAATTTTGTCTATTTCTACTGCGCTCACAATACCTACAGCCCAAGCCAAAGCGGACTCTTCAATAAGAGGGCGCAGTTTTTTTCGTTGCTGGTCTGATAATTTCTTTGAGTCATTAAGAATTGAATTCTTGAAATCTTCAGGAAGAATAACTGCAGCAGCGAATACTGGTCCACATAAACAACCGCGTCCTGCCTCGTCACACCCAGCTTCTAATTTATTAGTATGCAAGGAATGTTTTAGCATTTATTGATTGACTGTTTTTTCAATACTTGTCCACAGCGCATGAGCTGTTTTATCCCAAGAAAAGTTTTCTCTTTGGATTTTTGCCTTTGCAATTAAATTATTCCTTAACGATTCGTCTTTATCAATTAATGCTAAAGCAGATGAAATACTTTCTTCAGAAAATGGATCTACGTATAATACGGCATCGCCCCCCACTTCTGGCATTGCGGTAACATTTGAAGTGATGACAGGGATATCACATGCCATAGCTTCAATAATTGGAATTCCAAATCCCTCGAAATAAGGAACGTAGGTTAGCGCAAGTGCTGCGCCTGTCAACAAATACAATTCTGTTTCTGGCAATCGTCCAGTAAATATTATTTCGTTTTTGTCGGGTACAGAATCGATTGCATTTTGAAGCCCGCTGTACTTCCAATAATTTTCACCAGCGATTACTAGCTTAGTTTGCGAATCATTTTTCCTTCTAAACTCTCCATACGCGCGAACCAATCGCTCTAGGTTTTTTCTTGGATGC
>Ga0214919_10001291_pt1 | contig 41420 bp, 32 predicted proteins | sample LL1503_MetaG_FD_177994 | JGI IMG/M metagenome (GOLD analysis project Ga0214919, IMG submission 177994) | Freshwater microbial communities from Lake Lanier, Atlanta, Georgia, United States - LL-1503 | ecosystem: Environmental > Aquatic > Freshwater > Lake | place: USA: Georgia | collected...
GCTTAACTGCCCGCCATCTACATATAAATTTTGACTGTCAAACAGTGTGTACGGCTCGCTCACACGCAGTCGACCAAATGCATCAAGATTGGTTCCTGTTATGGCAACGTTTGCATTGCCTCCGGTGATGGTGGCATTTACATTGCCGTCTATTGTGATTGATCCGCCGCCATCCACCACAGTTACGTTTGATGTAACACTTGATACTACCACTGTACCCGACACTACAGCATTGGTATTGCCTGTTACTACCCAAGGATCAGTGCCTTGGAACACAGTGACATTGCCTGAATCTATAGTCACAGGCAAGGTATTGCCTGATATGTCTACATTTCCCAAACTACCAATGCCCACGTTGCCTACTGTGACATTGCCAATGAGCGCCGCGTTGGTTCGAACAAATACTTGGCCTGTAATTGTGTTTAATTCTAACGCTTGATTAATATTCCGTAGATACCACGGTGCTACTTCGGTTGGTTCTGGGTATGACATTATCGTGGATATCCTTTGAATGATTTAACTGGACTTTGAATACCAGTATCCTGAGGTTCTGAACTTTCGGGTGTGCTGACTAACTTTTTGTTGGGTGGTTTTCCAATCATTTCCAAGCCACGATCTATCACCTGTGACACTGTGTCATTGAAACCCACTACCACAGCATCATTGCTGAAAGCGGTACTGGTAGCCCACTCTTGGTCAAACACTGCTGTTGGATCTTGTTCGGCTCGTGCTCGAGCAAATGCCACACCCAAGCGATACACCTGATAAGGATCACTTGATTTGACATCCGGAAGTATATAGGTATACTTCATTGGATCTGCGTAAAACGGATTTAACTCGGACTGACTTTCAACTATGAATTCTCTGGCTCTCATCTGGGATACCCCCGGAATCCTTCTATGGGGCTTTTGGCATTGCCACCTGGTGGTTCTTGACTTCTTAGATCGCCATGATTTAGATCTTGCCACTCTGCGCCCACTGCCCGATAGGCCTGCTTCAACATGTTTTGTTCTTGTTGAGTGTAAGGATGTGCTGTTTTTCTTTTGCCGTACCAACTTTTGGCATCAAGATCCAGTGGTTCATTTGTGCCATTGGCCATGGCAGTGGCCATCATGAGCCTGTATGATGTATAGTCCCCACTGATATGCTCGCCATCACCAAACGTGTGCAGTCCCACTGTGGGATAGCGAAAATCATCGCTGATGCTGCCGTTGTGTTCTTTAAGAAATTCTCTGGCTCTCATCTGGGATATCCTTTGAAGCCAGTTACTGGACTTGTTTTTTGCACATAGTCTGCTTCTCGACTGCGATTGTCTGTGAGTTTGTTGACTCTTCCAGCCCCCACACTCTTGGCAGCGGCGTTGATGATGTCCATTTCAACGTCGGTGTAAGTTGCCAACAGTGGATCGCCAGCAAATGCGCCAGCAGGGTCTGTGGGGAAATCTGGTGCTCCTGCCATGGCTAGACTAAAACGCCATTGTGTATAGGGGCTGCCACCTTGTTTGGTCATTGATATATCAGGCATGCTGATGGCACCTTTGATGGCACTAGCATGGCTTTTGGGCAATTTCTTTGCGTCAGCAGGCACATCTTGGGCTGATCCAAATCTTGCTTCTGATACAAATTCTCTTGCTCTCATTTTACATCTCGCATTCTCATGTGTCCAAACGGTGGGTCACCACGGGTGTTTTGCCACAGTGCCCGATTGCTCATGATTTCCACCCATACATCAGTGTTGGGTTGATTCAATCCCCAGAAATCAAATTGCAAATGACTACTGATCGGCCGGCAATACAGTGTGTTTTCTGCAGGTACACACAACTGCTGACTGGTAGTACGCATTTTTTTCTGCTCTGTGCTGGTGCGCATTATATTTAGTTGCGGATCCTTCAAGTACACTTGACACATTCCATCCACTAGATCTTCTGGTTCTTCAGCAGTGGCCACCACTGCTTCAGCCAGAGCCAGACGGCTTTCACTTGAAATTCTACTCAGGGTATTGCTTCGATTGTTGGGTTCACGTTGATAACCTGTGTCTGGCATCCAGATGCCATGATTGGTTCTGGCCACCATGTCCGAGCGTGGTATTTCTTTCACTACTGATTCAAAATCACGTTTGCCATCCCAGTCACTGGCTTCTATTAGATACAGGGTTTCTTGGTCAAACACAATGGTACAACCGCCTAGTTTTCCGTCTAATAGCACTTGAACAGCATCAGGCACTGTGTGTTGTAGTAGGGCCTTGGCAATCACTTGGCCATCAGGGCTGATTTCTGCTGTGCCGGCTTCCACTTCTGATTCGTCATCATACACATCCAAACTGGTGTTTAGGATACTGATACCATGATTGTTGATGCCTTCTTTGTAGCCAGTGATTTGATCATGCATCATCATGCGTTGCACGTCGTGGCTGGTATCTTCAATAAAGTCCAAGACAGGAGTATAGTTGCGGTCGCGATTTTTTGCACCAGCCCAGCCAATGTCAGGGAAGTACTTGGCTACGATCACGCACATGATTATCTCTTGTAGCCTTGGAACGACCTAACAGGACTGGTGTTGTTTACATAGTCAGGTTCACGACTGCCTTTGCTGATTGCGTCCTTGGGCTTCATGCCCAGTTTTTTCATAATTGCAGTGAGTTTTTTGCGATCGTGTTCGGTATAGGCACTGAAGATGGGCAGGTTTCCAAAGAAGTTGATGTCATCAGTTTTTTCCAGACGATCAAGATCCATGCCAGCAAGACTTGCTATGCGGTAGAAATCATAATATCGTCCAATATACAAGTCACCGTGATTGTCGGGACTTACCATGCCAGGATGTGCGGTTTCGAATTCATGTGCGGCAGCGGCTCTAGTGCCGCCCCGTACTCCGTTGCCTTCTGTAATGAATTCGCGGGCTCTCATTTTAGATGCCGTTGACACCTGCTGTGGCTGATGAGGCTGTGCCTAGTGCAGTGGCTGAGAAGCCAGAGCCTGTGATAATGTTTAGATAGTTGCCTGCACCAACATAATATTGTGCTACTGAGTCACCAGGAACCACAATGGCATTGGCATACAAGTTGCCAGTGGGTGTGCTCATTGTGGCATTGGCCGGCACGCCATTGGCCTGCACATAAGTCAGTTGCACTGCTGACACTTGAAATGTGACATTGGCAGTGGTTGTAGAAAATTCTACTTTATCTGTGGTCCACAGCACGTTACCTGTGGTGTTGACAACTTGAATAGCCATTATTTTGATTCCTTGGTTAAGTCTGCTACAGCCACTGGGTGATAGAGATTGACAGTTTGTGTGATCACGCCTGGTATCATTGCCGGCTGATTACGTACCTCTGCAGGTGTTGGTGCCGGTGGATGACGTTCTGCCAGACGAGCCATTGTTTGTGCATAGGTTTGATATTGTTCGGTCATAGTGGTTACCACTTTCGACATGACCAGTAACGAGCCGAGGTACGAGGTCCAGGATTCTCACAATGGTGTCTTGCTCTAAAACTCTTGCGACGAGCAGGGTTGGATTTCTTAATACGCATGGTCTTTTGTCCAGCACGTTTTGCTGAAGTGCCACCGTGACCAAAGTTAACTTTTTTAATGTTGCCTGTTTTGGGATCTTTCACAAACACTTTGAATTTTTTTACATCCCCTCGCATGGGCTTGCCTAGCGGCACATTATGACCATGATACTTGGCTTCGTCCATGTCTTCATCTTCGGTGAGATTGTGATCAATCAAGTCCCAAGATTCCAATAATGAATAAATGTCTTCAGTGCTGTCCAACAGGATATCACCCACGTCATCTTGATCCATGACATAGGTTTCAAGCAAGGTGCCATCTTCCAGTTCAAAGGCAAACACATCACCAGTTCTTGGGCGATGTTGTTCCACTTCGGCTTCTGTCAAGTAATCAAGTAGCGTTTTCATATTAGATCTTGAAGTTAGCAAACTCTGCCATCAGGCTTTCTTCCATTTTTTTATCTTCTGGCTTTTTGCCTGTGGCAGGAACACCTGTTTTCTTTTGCAAGTCTCGGATCATTTCTTCGTCTGAACCATGACCCAGTTTCTCAAGGCCTTTTTTCACAATGTCTTTGACTGTGTCAACAACACCTTCTTCGACTGCTTCTTCTTCCTTCATAGTGCGTTCCCAAGGCTTTAGTTTGCTTTGGTCAATGCCGGCCATTTCAATCATGCGAGCCAGTTCAGCGTCTTCTTCTTTGACCTGTACTGCTGTGACAGGTACTGTGGTTTGACCATCACCGGCTATGGTAGTCTTGGGCTTGTTCAGGCCACCTGAGTATTGCAAGGCATCGTCACTGTATTCAGTGTCAGTTGGCCAGTCAGGCTTGTTCTCTGTGGCAGTGACATCACCGTAGGCTTCTTCCACTGCTTCGTCGCAACCGCAATCAACTGAACCGCAGTCTGGGCAAGGCTCTTGATGACCGTGTCCACCACCTGTCAACCCTGCACGTGCCAACAATTGTGCCAACATTTCTGCATCCTCGTCGGCTGCTGTCACAGTGATGTTCTTGTGTGAACCGTTGTCATCGTTGGTCATTGATACATTGATGCTCATTGATTCAGCAATCATGTTTTCAACTTCACGATTCATGCTGTCGTAGATGCCTTTGCCAATTTGCAGGCCGCCTTTGCTCTTTTTAGGAGCATCGCCGCCGGTGGCAACTGAACCACTAGTAGTAGTTTCATCTACTTTCTTTTCTTTACGATCTTTTTTGTCATCATACTCGATGTCTTTGGTCACTCGTTTACCGGCTTTTTCTGCGCGGTTGTCGTCTTTGCCTTTGTGGCCTTCATCGTACTCGATGTCTTTGGCCACTTTGCGACCTGCACGTTCAGCACGTTGATCTTCTTTGTCTGTGGACTCTTCTTCCACTTTACCAGCATTGTGTGCTTTCCAGGCCGCACCGTAGGCTTTGCGCTTTTCAACATCTGTCAATTTGCCATCCTTGGCGTAACCAGCCTTGATATGCTTGACCATGCGTTCGGCCTTGGCGCCAGGGGGTGCCTTTTCGTCAATCTCTTGATCGTCACCTTGTTGATTCTGCATGTAGTCATCCACAGCAGTCATCATGCCTTCAATCTTGGCCAACTTGGCTTGTACCCATTCTGGCAAGTTGTCGTTGTCGCCTAGGATCTTTTCCAGGGCTTGAGCATGACGCACAATGGTCTTGATGTCATCTTTGGCCATGGCACCTTCACGATCGTATTCACCTGAATCATGTGGTTCAATCATGAACTCCATGTCGCCTTCTTTCACGCGGCCACCTTTGTGCTTGTAGGCCTTGGCAGTCACACGCTCTGGGCCTTTTGGTGCGCCTTTTGGACGACCGGCTTTACGCTTTTCACCAGTGGGTTGTTCATCTGTTTCATCATCATAACGACGTGTGGCACGCACACCAGTGGCAGTAGTTTCAATATCATGACGTGCGCCACGACGGACATCACCTACCTTGGGACCCATGCGCTTTTTAACGTCACGTTCCATTTCGTCCCAGCCTTCGTCGGCCATTTGTTTTCTGCCACTCAATGCATTCTTCATGGCTTCAGCAGCCACATCGCCTAACATTTCGTCAACTTCTTTTTTGGCGCCGGCAATTTTGTCAGCAAAAGTGATTTTGTCTTTGGGAGGTGCCAAGGCAGCAAATGATTTTTGCTTGGCAGTCATTGGCATACCGCCTTCTTCTTTGACAGGATATGTTTTGCCATCTACACTAAACGTATCTCGGTGTTGTGCTTTGGCCTTGGCCAATTCACCTGAGAACTCGTTGCCTTCTTCCATATCGGCCTCGTCCATCTTGTTATAGCGATTGCGAATCTGGTTCATTTTTTCTTTACCGGCATGCTCACGGCCTGCTTGTTGCAATGCCTTCATGCCTTCTTTGCCGTACTTCTTGTCGCCAAGATAAGCCTGTAATGCACTTTCTTCAACATCTTCTTTAGCATGACGCAGTTTTGCCAACACAGCGCCAGCAACTTTTTCGCCACGCTCTTTGGAACCATAACGCTCACCTGCTGACTTGGCAATTTGTGCAAATTGCTTGCCTGGCTTGCCAATGTCTTTGCCGGCACGTGCCTTTGTAGCAGAGTAATCACCTGTGGCACGTTCAGCAACTGCACCTTCTGAGAGAGTTTGTTTTTGGCTTAATTCAGCCATGCGTTTGTTTAAGTCGTAAAAAAATGTCATGTTATTATCCTCTTGGGTGTGAGCCTGTTGCTGGCTTTGGTGGACGCTTGATGTTGGCAAAAGGACTGGTATCCTGTTGTGCTATATCATTTGTGGTTTTTGCAGGAGGTGTCTTGCCTCCAGCCACTGTAAAGTCTGAACGATACTCGTTCTTTAATACTGCATGTTGATATGGATTGGCCGAGTAGTCTTGGCTCAAGGCCTTTTGTTCTGCATCAGGTGCAGGATAATCTGTGTCAGCAATCAAGTCCGTGTTCTGTGCTGTGATGTCTGCAATCTCTTTGGCAATGCTGTCATCATAGGCCGCTGTTTGCAGTGTAATGCGGTTGGGGTTGAAACCCAACAACTGTGCCAACTGCTTGATCTGTGGCTCAATAGCAGGGTATCTAAAACTCACATCCATGAAAGTCATGCTTTCATTTTCTGCGCCCGGAAAGTCTTTCAGCAACTTTTGCACAGGTGTGGTTTTTGGGCGACTCATTTTGACAATGTCAAACTGCGCCATTTTTTCTTCGAGATTTTTTACAAAATCAGGTGGCACTTCACCTAGGATTTTGATCCTATAGTCATATGTGCGCTCAGATTCTGCTAGATATTGATGAAATGTTTTCATGTCGAGGTCCTATATGATATTTATTCTTTTTTGGCGATTGTGCGTCTGTCGCCGATCAAGCGTTCCAAAATTTCGTTGCGATCCAGCACATGGCCTTGGCCAGCATGTGTGGGTGCATCGTCAGTGTTTTGTTGATCAAGTCGTGCTTTTTTCAACTGTAGATCAATCACCTTTAGTTTTTTGTTGAGTTTGGCTGTTTTGGCGGTGAGTGCATGGCCCAACATTGTGCCGGCTACGCCAAAGATTTCTGCGGCAAATCGTGAATCAACATTCATCCCGAGTGTCATGAGTTCATCAAAACTGTCTGTGGCTTTTTTTGCTAGATCGTCCATTTCCGCATCGCTGGCGCTGAGATCACGTACACCTGGCAGGGCCGCATCTATCTTGTCAATAGTATCGTCTATTTCTGCAATGTAGGTGCGTGTTTGTTCCACTGTGGGCGCATCTTCAGTCTCTGGTGTGTCGTTTGGCGGTAAGTCGAAAAGTTCTTGAAGTTTGCGGGTCATGCCATATTTACCGCTTGCCCATAGGTGGTGGCTATTTGCTACCGTTTCTAAACATTTGATCTTCGGTTATGACTCTAAACATTAGACCATTTTTTTTGGCCCATTTTGTTGCGGCGTCCCATTTGGCGTAGTTCACAGCAACCACAGCACGATCTCTCGAACTCATTTTTTCTTCTATCACGCTTTGTTTCTTGGGCTTGATTTCTATCAATTCAGCCTTGACTTGATTATCTCGGGTTCTATAGGTCATCAAGATATCGGGTATGTATTGGCTGGGCTTGCCTGTTATGGGATTGCGATAGGGTATTACTATGCTTTCACTTGCCCACTGTAGCACAGCATCATTTGAGTCACAGAATTTGAAAAAGGCATGTTCCCAACCGGATCTATATCTTGGTGTGCCCTTGCCAATATACTTGGCTGGATTCTTTAAAACATAGGTTCCATTGGCCCAACGACTCATGCCAACACATTTCTTGCGGTGTAGTAGTTGGGAGTGACTGGTGCCCCAAAGCCCAACAATGTGCTACCACTTCGCATGCTGTTGAGATAGTAGCACAAGGTCTGTGTGAGTGTGAGTGAATCTTGTCCTTGAATACTTTGCAGTATGGTCAACACCGGCGTGCCAGTTTCGTCTGCAATTCTAAACAAGGCCACTGTGAAATTGCCTGCAGCCGCATCTGTGGTAAACACACTTTTGAGATAACTGTACACAACATCATATTCTTCCACACTCACGTACTGTTCATAACTGTAGAATCCGTCAAAGATTCTTACGGTTAGGTCATTGTTTTGATTTGGTGTGTTTACTGAGCCGCCCATGATTATCCTCGTCCATAACCAGGGCTTCTAGGAAAAACAAAGCCTCCTGATCCTGCCTGTTGTTGTCTCACAGCACCTGGTATGCTGTTACGAAGCACACTCTTCACAGCCGCATTGGCTTCTTCATTTACCACGCTCTTTATGTTGGCACCTTTGAATGTGTTGTACACCGTGCCTGCTTTTTGTATGGCACCAATTGGGTCAAAACTATCTGTTTGCAAATCACGCACTATACCAATACCAGCATCCAACAAACCGCCTTGACCCAGCACAGTTCTTGTGCTGCCGGGTCTGGCCAAACTGGATCTAATGTTGTCATAATGTGCAGGATCAGCAAAGCCTTTAACATTGGTGTCCGATCTTGACCCACCAATAGCACCTGCATAATACTTCACAGTTTCGTATTCCACAGTCATGCTGTTTTCCATGATACCACCGCCTTCACTGTAGTTGTACTGATCATGCTTCCACTCTTTGATCAAGGGATTGATCAGCACATAACTGGCAAATTTGTGTTGGTCCATGCCGTAGATGGTGATGTCTCTAAAGAAGGGTGGTTTTCCTGACGTCTGGTCTGCACCTAGATTTCCACTGGCACCTGCCGCACCTTGCATGAATGATTCTCCAATGTAGCCCCAATCATTCACGGGTCTATTGTTGGCATAGATGTCTCTGGAGTTGTAGGAAAAACCAGGTTGGTTGGCCACCTGACCTGCACTGCCATTCTGGTTGGGTGCTGATCCGTACTGCTGATTGGGATCTTTGTAGTAGTATGAATAATAGTTGTACCACAGCATGCGACTGAGATCTCCACCATCGTCGTGAAAAGTCATGGTCACTGGCAAATAGTTGATTTTCTTTTGTATTATTCTTTTGCGATTGTATTGATTCAGTGTTTCAGTATCAAGACTGTAGGTTGGTAATTGTATGGTTTTGACCAATAGTCCTAGTTCTGCTTGACTACTGCTGGGAAAGATATTAGAGAGAACAGGTATTTCTGTGGTGTTGAGATTGAAGTAAACATGAAATAAGAACTTGTTGCGTGGAGCAAGTTCGTATCCATTGGTCCTAAAGGTCTTGCTGGCATGGGCATAATCTTTGAGACCTTGCCCTCCAAAAAAACCTGTCAGGAAATCCTGACCCCAAGACATATCAGTGCTTCCTTACTGGGCTGCCTGAGCAGTACCAGCGCCAGTCACAACATCATTCACAGTTCTAGCAATGATAGTTCCAACACCAGTACCGTTGGGTGTCTGGTTGGCGTTGTCGTACACAATGGTCAGTGCAATGGTCATTGGATCATTGGTGCCATAGTTGGCATCAGCGTAGTCTACTGAACCCAGATAGCAACCATACAGTTCCCAGGTTTCTAGCACTATGGGTGTGGCAGCACCGTTGCCACCATCCAGCACTTCAAATCTGGTGGTAAACTTGTAGTCAATGCCCGAAGACGCAGATGCCATTTCCAAGAAGTCCATTTGCTTTTGCAGTTGCTCACCTACCAATTTACTCACCTGTCCTGAAGCGTCATCTCGCAAGGTGCAGGTGACATCCGTCCAGTGCGGCTTTCCACTCAGTTTGAGTTCACTGTTGTAGATGGGCAAAACAATGGGATCAAAGTTCACTGTGGGACGCTTGAAGTCCATGACCTGTTTGGTCAATTCTGTTCTAGGTGTACTCACACCAAGATTTTCAAATACCACTCTAAAGCGGTATTTGAGTTTGGGCATGAGCATGCCCTGATTGCTTGCGCTTTGATCGCTTGCCAGGGGCACTGTCATTCTTGTTAATGATGCAACGGCCATATCTGTATCTCCTATATGATTATTTATATCATTTCAGACCAAAAAAAAATGGGGTGTTGCCACCCCATTTCCTTGTCTAGCGACATCGTTAGACTGCTTGTGCCACTGCTGTTTGGCCGGCTGCAATTTCGCCTGTGTTCTTGAGGCGAACTGGAATATAGATAAATTCCACTGCCTTGACAGGTTCGATTGCAATGTCCACCCACAGTTCATTGGCATCAATTCTGGCAGGTGTGTTGTTGGTGTCATCACACACTACTAGGTAATCATAGAGGCCACGTTTGGCCACCAAGTCAATCATGAGACTGGTCACAGCATTCTTGATCTCATCGCGGGTGATTTGATCATTGGGTTCAAACAAGAACTGCTTGCCAATTGACTCAAGTCTGTTGCGAATAAACACCACCAGGCGTGCCACATTGATACGATCCAGGCTCGTGGTTGCTGTTTGAGTAGTCTTGTTACCAAAATTGGTGATGCCCACTCCAGGAACGAATGTGATTGGGTTTACATTATTTTGATACAGAACATCACGTAGCCCTTGATTCACACCCAGGGTCACAAATTCACCTGTTTGTGCATTGATGTAGCCAATTTGATCTGCATTATCAACAACACCACGACGTGTACCTGCAGGTGCCAACCATGGGTAAGCCACCTCGTCGTTGCGAATAATAGTGCGAACCATCATGTGACTTGGCGCTGTGACCACTGCTGATCCTGACAAGTCGGTGGTTTGACAACTAGGCCAGAACACGCCCACGTAAGGTGAGTCTACTGTGAGTCCATCTCCTGTAGCATATCCTGCACCGCCATTGTTGGTTGCCCAACTCACAATGTCTGCACCTGTGGCTGGCAGTCGCATGGGTGTATCACCCACAACAAACACAGTGTTGTTGCGCTCGTTGCTGAGTGCCAACATGTTGGGAATCAATTCTGGGTAACTGGTACATGCGCTCAAGTTGAATTGATTTTGTTCTTCTCTAATGGTCACACTGGTGTCGATTCCAGATTTGAGTGCTGCCACGATCAATTCACGCTGAGCAAAACGACCCATGTTTGGTGATCCGTCAGCACGGTTGCCACTGGCTGTGACCCAACTATTCACTTCTAACTCACTCCAATAAGTGGTATTGGTAGGCACTGTTGCCAAAGGAGGAGTTGCTGTGGCCACATACAAAGTAGTGTTGTACAACACCTGATCTCCTATGGCATACTGAGTAGATGCGCTCCAGGTGTTGTAGGCAAAATCAGTTGCATTGAAATAGCCTGCCTGGAAACTCTTGACATTGAATCCTGAACGGCGTGTGTTAAACAACAACATTCCGGTTGGATACAAGGTATAGTCTGGAGCATCAATGTCCAGGTAGTTGCTGGTCAGCAAACTTGTGATGGTAGGCAATGCACCTGTGATGGGATTCACAGTGCCTGTTGAACTCCAACGTGCATCTGCAAACAACACACCATTCTGTGTGGTTTGATCTGTGTTGTCTAGTGTGATCCACTGATCAACGCCATCCACCACACTCCAGCGATTGATCACTGGGTACAGTTCCAGATTGCTGGTGTCAATCCAGATGTCGCCATACTCAAGTGCTGTGTTATCTGTCTGTGTGGTAGGTGCTGTGGCACTGATAATTGGACCTGTAGCATTGGTCAGGCTCAAGTTGAAACCACGTATGTCATTGGTTTCATTCTGATAACCAACCCAGCCTGTGCCACTTTGAATCATGATGTCCACTTGATTGGTTGCTGAGTAGTACCAGTAACGGCCATCTGCAGGGTCTTGATCAGGAGCAGTTGCGCTGGCTGTGTAAGTGGCTGCCACCCAACCGCTGAGATTTAACCAGGTGTCATTGGCAGCAGTGATTGGCACCGTGGTATCTGTGTCAAGATACACTGTTCTACATCCTGTGACAGTTGTATTGAATCCTGCGGCAGTAACTGGAGTTGATGTTACATTTTGCAACAAAATCACACCACCTTGTGTTTGAGTCAACACAATGTATCCATTGCTGTCAATGCTGGCAGAGACATTGGGTACTGCGGCTGCACTAACGGCTGTCACAAAGTCGGCAGGTGTTGTACCAGCAAGTGTGGCCAACACCGGTGTGGTCAATGTGGTGCTATTGGCAGTTGACGTCATTATATAGAACTGATCGCCTATGCCAAAAGTGGCTGCATCATCATCGCCGGTGATTACTGTGGCTCCCAGTGCCGATCTTTCAAATACCTGCAGGGTATAAGTAGGATTAAAAGGGTAATTACTGGTAGGACCGCCATTAAGTTCAGGGCTCACATTGTACTGAGTGTAAGTTGTTCCGGCTGGAATTAATTTTCCTCCGCCAGTGGCATCCAAAGTTGCATTTGCACTCCAGTCGTTGGCATACACTGTGGCACTTTGTTGAACAAAAGCAGCCAATGCTGTAGAATATTTCTTTACAATCATGCTTGTGCCAAGATTCACACTGTTGGTTTTGTTCCATACACTGCCTGTAGGACGTGGAGTTGCACCTGTTGAATTCCAGCGTGGATTTTGATAACTGGGACTCTGTTGCAATTCAGGGGCAAAGAATGCAGTATTGGTTGTTAATCCTAAAGTGGTTATCAAACCTGAGGTACTGCCCACGCTGTTGATCACAATAATACCATCATCAGCAGTTGATCCATCTGCTGTTGCAAGAGCATTGGCAAACAAACACAACTTGTTGTCAATTACCGCGCTGTACACACCAGTGATAGCGGCTGTGTTGATAGCGGCACTGAGTCCTGCCATGTCATTGTTGGGAGCAACAGGAACTGTGACAGTGGTACCATTGATAACCAATGTGTTGCCAGCATTGAGATCGGCTGTAACAGCATTGGCACCCGTGATAGTGGGATAACTCAGTTTCCAGGCATTGCTTCCAACCAATACCCAGGTGTTGTAGAGATCAGACAGTGCAGTTGCACTTGTTTGTGAGGTTGTTGCCGCACCGTTCTTGAGATAAACAGGATTGGCTGTGTTGGTTGCGACAACAGCATAGTCTCCAATACTGCCGTAATCGTCCACAGGAACACCACTGCTCAGATACACAGTATCAGTGATAACACTTGGTACCATGTTTGAGAATGCGCCAGTTGTTGAGTTCCATTCAAAAATACCCCACAATGTGTTGGCTGTGTCTAACCAATATGTGCCGTTGTCTGGCTCGCCTGTGGGACGTACCAAACTGGCTGTGAGTTGTGTCAAATCAATGTCGCAACGCTGTACATAAGCACGATTGGTAACACCCAAGGCACTATAAGCGGCAAGTAGTCCGTACTCATTGAGTTCATAACCATTGATTGGAGTACCAATGGTGGTCTTGTAAAAGAATGGATTGCCAAATGTAGCAGTCAAATCTCGTTGACTGGTAATCAAATAGGCCTTGTTGGCATTGGCCTTGAGTGTGCCTGCGGCTACACCCACTCCTGATCCTGATACTTTGTCTTGCGCTGTGGCAATCAAAAAGTATGGTACCGAATTTGTTGCGGCTGAAAGATAGTTGCTTTCGTCTACGATGGTGACCTGTACACCTGGTGATGTGAGTGCCATTTTGGCTCCTTATAAAACTTAAAGATATTTATCGTAACCGATCAAAACTACCCCAGTTGTGTTGCCCTTTATAAAGGTTCGGTCTGATAAATAAGTACATGAGACCCATTTGTGGAGCATGTAAGCAACGCCCAGTGGCTGTGAACTACCGTCGCGGTGAAACAGTCTATTATCGCAACCGATGCGATCATTGTATACGTCGTGGGCGCCGAGAAAAAACACCAGTAGCACGTTGGCAATCAGCCGGTTACCGGAAAAAGACTCAGTGCGATCGCTGTGGGTTCAGGTCAAGATACGCCAGCCAATTATTAGTGTATCACGTGGATGGACGCTTGGCCAACACTGAACTATCTAACCTACGAACAATTTGTCTAAACTGCGTGGAAGAAATCAAACGGCAGACTGTGCCTTGGCGACCTGGAGACTTGCAAGCAGATCATTGACTTGTTGATACAAGTCATCCACTGTGTTGTTGTTGTCAAGCACAGCATCAAATTGTGTACCTACCCAGGCAGTTTCTGAGGCATGAATACCAAGTTTTTCAAGTTTTTTGTGACTTAGTGCCCAGGTTGAGTTGCCATTGGGTCCACGGTTCACACTTACAGCCGCATCGTACCAAGAGGGCTCGGGCCCACGCACCACACGAATTACACGCCCACCGGCACGTTTGATAGCGCGAATTTCGTTGGGAAAACGACAGTCAGATATTACAACGTCATCTTGGCTGTTGCGTAGTTTGTTTTCCAAACTGGCAATCCAGATGTCATCATGAAACCCGGCTCTGCACACTTCAGTGCCCCAGTACTGTAGAATCCAGCGTGGTGTCAGTGTGGGCATGTTTAGGCGTTCGGCCCACCAAGGATCCACTCGCTCACGCCATTCACGGGCCTGTTTGGTGCGTCCTTCCAGCAAGGTGCGGTCCCACCCAAACACCTGTGCCACAGCATCTTTTAGTGTTGATGCAAAACTTTCTCTACGAAAACCGTGAAAGTTGGTGAGATAATCAGCAATGGTATCTTTACCACTTGATATAAAGCCACACACCCCAATGATCATTTGAGTTCCTTTACGTTTAGATATTTAAGACAGTTTTGAAGCATGCTGATTTGTCTGCGACAGTCTTCCAAGGCATGATGTGTGGTAGGAGGAATGGATTGTTCGGGCCACAAACTAAACACCGTACGACTGTCACGCACCTGATAATATTTCCAAGGTAAAGATTTGCCATAACTCTTGTAGGCATGCTCTAGAATGTTCATGTCGTACGTGGGACCTTGACTCCAGATCAACGTGGAGTGCCAAATCAATCTGGCCAATTCTTCTAATGCTTGATCAAGAGGGATTCGATTCTGTTCGTTGAATGCTTCTTCCCTAGCATGTTCGGGTTGAGTTGCCCACCATGCAATAGTACCATCATCAATAGCACGGTTTTCCTGGCTTTCCAGTGTAACTCGGGCATAGTAATGCTGAGCATAATACCCTGAGCCAAAAGGATCAAACGCCTGTGCGGCTATAGTTAGAATAGTGGTATCAGGTCCTGTTGCCAAGCCCTCAAGATCAATCATTAGGTGTGCCATGTGTGAATTATAGCACAAACTGAATAAATTGTCTATTGCGTTTTAGCCAATCACAAAGGTCAGCGGTTGTGATCCATCCACGTACATAACCAGTTCCTGGATCTTGGCATCCATTTGAGTCTGGGCTTCGGCTTTGAGAGCCGCACCATTTAGAGTGCCGCCGCCTTGTGGTCCGGCAATGGTGCCAAACTTCTCACGTGCTTCACCAATGATCATTTTGCAGGCCGCAACCATGTAGTCCCGAATCCATTGTTGAATTTGGTAATCACTCAACAATTGGATTTCGGGTTTGAGATTGTAGGTCCAAAGCAACACCACTTCGCCACCACCAGGGGGGCTACGGATCAGTTGCAATTTCTTGGTCACTGGATTCCAGGTGTAGTTTAGGTAGCCACCAAACATACGTGCGGCCAGTTCAACATATTGGCTGTAAAAATCATAAGTGGCCAAGCCACCTGCTTGGTTGAAGTTGATCAAGTACACGTTCATTTGTGCTTGACTGAACGGATCAAAGTTTGATCCAAAAGGTCCTGTAGCAATACCAAATGTGCGTCTAAATATCTGTCGCACACTCTGCACTTCTTGCGGCAAGGTATAGATGTTTACCTGGTTGACCAACTGCATGAAACTGTAACTTTCTTCATACGCATTGTTGGCTCGCTGTCTGTAAGTGCCAATGGTGCGCTGATAAGCGGCTTCGTAGTGTGCAGGATCCAGTTCAAGATCCACAATCTGATCGCCCAAGGTCAGGCGTACATAATCGTACAATTGGGATTTGAGTGTGGTTAAACTATCTTGGGTTTCTGACATTGGGTACCTCAATGGTATTTATCCAATGATGGCTGCATCAAACAATGCATCAAAATTCCAATTTGAACACTGTTTTTAATTCATCTTGTATGTGTTTGGGCAAATAACCACAATCCTCTATAGAATCACACGGTGGCCACGAAGAGTCTTTAATAGTTTGATAATAAAATTGCCATGACAAATAATAAGGACTAATTCTTTTACACAAAAAATTGCCCAAGTCATTTACAATCCCATATTCAGTAAACAGGATTTTGATTAAGTTGCGGTAGTGATTTACCAATTTGTATAAAGTTTGGACATTTTGCCTGACCAAATAATCTATCTCTTTTATTTGCGACATTGATGGATCAAAGTTTTTGACATTGTCCACTATGGCATCTAATCTTGTGGGCAAACAAGCAATATTGCAATATTCAGGAATAGAAAAATATTCATCAAACGTGTGAAATCCCATTTTATTCAAATGCTGTGTGTGCCCTTGTGATCCTGCTATCAGAAAAGGATGATGATTCAAAATTGCCCTGTAAATTTTTTCAGTGTTCCACGGAAGAGTATCATTGTGCGTTTCGGACACTATGCTGATATTGGTACTTGCATACATATTTGCGTCAAAAGGAAAACCCCCATAATGCCCATTGGTGGGAATTACTTGATCTGGCTGTCGTTTATACTCATTGAGAAACAATCCAAGATCATGTACATCAGTATCTTTTGATAGATATTTTTTGGAATCCTCCAAAGAAATATCATCATAAAATGACCAAATTGATCTATCAAAATTCAATAATCCTTGTTTATAAAGTTTATACAATAATCCTATTCTGTGTGGTTTTTGTGATTTGCCCATCAAGAACAAAAATTTTTTATTATAATGATGCCAATCTGCATTGAGAATTTGAGTGGGCTTGTTGCATTCATCAAATGCCCGTAATAGGAAAAAATCAATAAATGTACAATTATCAAACTCAGACAAAATTGATTGTTTATCTAAACCAACTATGAAATGAACTGGGATTCCGATGTCTTGACATTTTTTTTGAAAGTAACGAAAATTTTCAATGACTGTGGTTGATGTATTCTGTTCCCACAACACAGTTCCTATGATCAAGATATCTAATTTTTTAATATGTATTGATTTTTTTACCGACAGAAGTTGTGCATCTATTGTGGCATCCACCAGGCGGCGTTGATCAATGTTATGCAAATCAACAAACTGTAGATATTCTAAATCCACTGGATATGCATTTACCATGATTTTAGAATGATCAAGTTTTCGGTCCCGCGTCCGTTCCAAGCAGTTTCTGTGGCCTTGATGTCTTTGAATATCTTGCGGGCGGCTGGCTTGCCCGCGGCCTGTACCGCCTTCACAACATCCCCAGGTTTGCGCAGAGTTTTTTGCTGTGTTTCCACGGTGCTGAATCCAATGATTGAGTTGTTTTTGACAGTAAACGCCTGTGTGTGGCTGTCTGCCACAAGGTGGATCAACTTGCGTTTTTTAGTGTCATACAACCAGGCTTCGGCCCGGTCTACTAGACTAGCGGCTGGCAATGATTTAAGTTTGAGTTCAGCAAACTCTGCCATGATCTTAAACTTGGCCGCACGTTTTTCTGGTGGCACTGCTTTGACTTTTCTTGGTTTGCGTTCCACTTTCTTGATCTGTACATAAGCACCACAGTCGTTGATCACTGCTTCGCAGAACTTGATACAATTACGCAATTGAATTTTTGTCAAGAAACTGTAGGCTTCTACCAGTTGCGAATCCCGGCCATCAACAGCCTGTTCAAATTCTTCAAGCCTGGCTTTCCAGTGGTGACTGATAACACTGATCATTTGCGGTGCTACATTCATGCCACGAATCACCATAATAGGTTTGAAGTCTGCCGACATTTTTGCGCCTGATGTGACAAACTCATCAAACATGGCCTCCAGTTCTGCACTGCATTCGCTGACTTTTTCACGAAGACGATCTTGTATATTGGGACGGGCAGGCTCATCGTCTGGTGTTGGTGCTTCTGCCCGAATTTCTTGTTTGACAGCCACAAGTTCTGCAATCAGGTTGTCCAATTGTATTTGTTCATGATCGCTCAATTGCAAGCCCATCATGCTCATACGGCATAGCCAACCTGTGGTCAGTCGCATTTGGCTGTCTGGAAGAGTACGAATTTGTCGTGCCTCCTTGCTTTTTTCATGCTGGTCCAAATAAGCCACCACAAAGTCTTTGGCTTCTTTTTTGCCATAAAAATAATTGTACCAACCAAACGCATTGCTTAAAGCACTGATCCGCCCTTCTGTGGGCTGGACTCGCCAGGTGGGCTCTAAACCCACATATTTGGTATCAGGGCTACGAGGGTTCAAGGGTTTAAGTGTGGCAGTGGCTTTCATGGGTCCTCCAAAGTATGCTGTAATTATAGCATCAACTGGTTTTTTGGTCAAGTAAACAAAAGTATTACCCATAAATACTAGACTATGCCGCGACTAAGTTTATACAGGCCCAACAGAACAGCCGACTACCAATTTTTCGATAGAACAATATCGGAGATGTATCAGGTGGGCGGCGTGGACATGTATTTGCACAAATACCTGGGCCCACTGACCAACGACAATACCGGGGACAATGATGCTACCCTGCCCAAGTACTCAGAATCAAATCCACTTTTTATTGAAGATTTGTTATTGTTAGAAAATCGAGACCGCAAGTATGACCCGGACATCTACGTCATGCGTGGCGTATACAACACACAAGACATTGATTTTGATCTCACACAATTTGGCTTGTTCTTGAACAATGATACCATATTCATAACATTTCACTACAACAACATGATTGACACCATTGGTCGCAAACTCATGAGTGGTGATGTGCTGGAACTGCCCAACCTGCGTGACTACAACCCACTCAACGAAACTATTCCTCGAGCCTTGCCCAAGTTCTATGTAATTCAGGATGCGGCATTTGCGTCTGAAGGTTTTAGCCAAACTTGGTTACCTCACTTGTGGCGAGTTAAATGCACACCCATGGTCAATGCTCAAGAATTCAATGAGATTACCAAGGAACCTTTTGAACCCATCAACATTTGGGACAACGGAAACTTTTATCCAGGTGGTACCACTGTGCTCTACGGCGACAAATATTATATCAGTACTCGAAATGTGCCTCCTGGTACGGATATTACAAATACCCAATATTGGCAAGAAAAATCCAACCCTGCTACACTAGCAGACCGGATGAGTACCAGACCCAAGGACTTGGAAATCAATGACGCTATATTGATTCAAGCCGAAGCAGAGATACCCAAGTCCGGTTTTGATGTTGTGAAATTTTATATTGTGGCCACCAATCCTGATGGTACCCCTGCCAATCCCTCCACGGCCACTTATACCGCAGACTATACCTTAACCGATGCATCAAGAACAGTGGCCAACGAAGGCAATTCTCCACGCGGAGATGGATATACCGCAGGTTATCTCACAGGCGATGGTCGCGCACCCAATGGTTTGCCCGTCACTGCCGGTGTGAATTTTCCTGTGAATCCCATTGCTGGACAGTATGCATTGAGACTGGATTACTTTCCCAATCGACTATTTCGCTACAATGGCAGATCTTGGGTCAAGATTGAAAGCGATGTACGCACACAACTCACACCTGGATCCACCAACAATACTTTACGGTCGAGTTTTGTCAACAATACATACACTACGCCGACCACAGACATGGGCAACATTCCAAGTCGCCAAAGTTTGAGTCAGGCCCTGCAACCCAATTTGAGCAACGGTGACGATGGTGGCAACAAGCCAGCCAATCCCTATCCTCCAACTCAACCCTATCAACCGTCCAGTTAATCTATGCAACAATATTTTTTCGACGAACAGTTACGCAGATATCTGCTACAGTTCACACGCATGGTCAGTTTGTTTCAAGTGGAGTATGGCCGCAACGAGCAAGGAACTACAGACTTGATCCGCGTTCCTGTGCGTTATGGCGATGCTACTCGTCAGGCCGCCACAATCATGCAACAAAACTCAGCCAATGCCTTGCCATCAACTCCGCTGATGACTTTTTACATAACTGCACTTGATTATGATCGTCCCAGAATGCAAGAGCCGTATCATGTGAACAAAATGCAGGTTCGTCAACGCACTTATGATGCTGCCACAGACTCCTACGAAACCACACAAGGCAATGCATTCACAATCGAACGCTTGATGCCTGTGCCATATCGTATGACCATAAACTTGGACATCTGGACATCAAACACCAACCAAAAAATGCAGTTGTTTGAGCAGATTGCCACCTTGTTCAATCCTAGTTTGGAAATTCAAAGTTCAGAAAACTATATCGACTGGACCAGTTTGAGTGTGGTAGATTTGGAAAAAGTCAACTGGACATCAAGAACCATACCTGTAGGCACAGAAAATCCCATAGATATCATGACCATAACATTTGGTATCCCTATTTGGATCAGTTCACCTGCCAAGGTCAAGAAACTGGGCGTGGTCGAACGTGTGATTGCATCAATATTTGATGCCAATGGTGATGCTGCCAATGCCATATTAGACAACGATCTGCTGTTGGGAACACGCCTCAAAGTCACGCCTTGGAACTATCAAGTGGTGTTGTTGGATGGCCAACTGCAAATTTTACAGCCAGCAGAAGTGGTAGTGCCCAACAGATTGAGTTTGTCACCTTTCACATTCCCCATTGTTGAAGATCCCCAGATAACTTGGCCTGCTGTGATTGAAGCATATGGTGTGCTTAGACCCGGGGTTAGTTATATTACCCTAGATAATCCTTGGAATCCAGATTCCAGCATTGTGGGGACTATTACACTTAATCCTGCCGATGATCGACTGCTGATATTCAACATTGATCCTGACACTGCTCCACAGAATACATTGTTGCCTGTAGACTCAGTAATCAATCCTTTGCTGTCTGGTCCTGGTGATGGACTTGACAGCAGTCTGTTGGGTCAAAGATACCTGTTGACCGAAGCAACAGGCAATTCCTCAAACAGTCAAAATCCCAGTGCATGGTTGGGCACCGGAGGACAGCCCTTGTTGGCCAACGCCAATGACATTATTGAATTTGATGGCGTACGATGGATCATAGCATTCAACAGTGTGACAGACACAGAAGTGCAATACGTGACCAATCTGACCACTGGTATACAGTACAAGTGGACTGGAGATGCCTGGGTTAAAAGTATTGATGGCTTGTATGCTGGGGGCTCGTGGAACCTCATATTATAAAGGCTGTTGGTGTTTGGTTCTATTGCGCCAGAACACAACGCTATCTGTATCTCTTAAGAAACGACACCAAGTATCCCGACACCTGGGGTCTGGCTGGGGGCAAGGTAGAGTCAGGAGAAAGTTTGCTGGCCGCAGTTGAGCGTGAATGCACCGAAGAACTGGGTTCAGTACCTGACTACGAAAGACTCATACCCATAGAAAAATTCACATCACCTGACGGTGCATTTGAATATCATACTTTTTGGTGCAGAGTGGAATATGAGTTTGTGCCTGATCTAAATCATGAACACACTGGCTATGCCTGGATTGAATCTGGACGTTGGCCAAGACCTTTGCATCCTGGTTTATGGAACACTGTGAATTTGGATGCTGTACAACAAAAACTTCAGCAGGTAGAACACTCTTTATAGTCTACCAACCACAACTTCGATTGTGCCCACATCTGAGCCTGAATAACTTTCTACTGCCTTGCCAATGATCACGCCGGGTTGATACTGTGACATGTCTAGGCGTTCGGCAACACCAGCACGATTGCTTGACACCACACGATCACCTGCTGAGATTGGTCCAATTACACGACACGGCACACGGCCAATCAAGCCAACTTCCACAGTGAATTCTGATTGCAAGCCTGAATTCATAACGTGTGCTGGGTGCGTAGATACTACACCTGCTATCTTGGTGTCGTGACTCACAGTGCTCATTGTAACCTCTTGGTTGCCACCAAACACCAGCACAGTACCCGGAGGATAGGGTGCATCACTTTTGTAAACCTCAGCCAAGTCAGCATACAGTGCAGTGGTGGCTTGAGCAAACAGTCTATTGAAATAGTTGCTGGCATTGCCAATATTGGCTGTGGCATTGGCTGTACTGGTTTGTATGTTACCAGAAACAATCAGTACGCCACTGCCTGCGGCGGCTGTGCCATTGATGATCACGTTGGCATGGACAGCGTTGCCTGTTGAACTCATTAATCCAGCAGTTAGAATGTTACCACCAATCACGTTGGCAGTTACACTGAGAATACCTGCAGGTATGTTGGTTTGTCCAGTCCCGTTTGGATTCAAATTAATGTTGCCATTACTGCTGGTATTGATCCAAAGTGCGCCACTGTCAACAATGTTACCGGTTAAACTATGATCGCCACCTGTTATAAGAGCGCCGGTTGCTGATATTAATCCGCCAGTTAGCAGATTACCACCGGTTACGTTGGCTGTGACTGAAACTACTGAACCCAAATGACTTGATCCTGTCACTGTACCAGTTGCGCTTATCAATCCTGCTGTGAGCAAATTACCAACAGTGGCATTTCCAGACACTGTGATAGCAGACGGGGCAATAGTACCAATAATGTTTCCGCCATAGATGTTGCCAGTAGCAGAAATAATACCGCCGCTGGATATAATATTGCCTGTTGCTGATATTCCTGTTGTGCCGTCTAGTGATAATGACATAAACTCTATTCCTGATTGTATTTATGGTGCGTAAACATACAAGGTTGAACTATCGGGCACCGTGATATTGTAACTATTTGCAAGAGTGACAGGCCCTAGCAACAGTGCATTTACAGCATCTGCTACGGCCACATTGGCACTCAACGTTTTGGGCCCTGCAAATGTGCCATACATGGTCAAACTGCCCAGATTCACAACCACAGTATTTGACGCACCTGCAACATTGAAAGTGATGTTGCCCGAGGCTTGGGGTATGGAAATAGTTGTGGCCCCATTGGCAATTTGGCTGGCAGCACCCACATTTAGTCCGGTCAAGAAGGCGCCATTACCAATATAGTAATTGCCTGTGATATTGCCGGTGGCCGAAACCTGCCCTACTGTTGTGAGATTACCGCCGATCACATTGGCTGTAGCACTAACCAACCCTCCTGTAAGCAAGTTACCACCTGTTACATTGCCGGTGGCAGTGACAAGGCCTGCTGTGAGAATATTGCCACCTGTTACGTTGCCTGTCACGGTGGCCAAACCTGCTGTGCGTAGATTGCCTGCATCCACGTTGCCTGATGCTGATATTAGACCGGTGACCAATACTCCTGTTGAAGTAACATTGGCTATGGCAGTGTTGGCAGCCCATAACAATTGATAACCATTCTGTGCGGCACTGCCTCTTACGTATTGAGTAAAACTGTCCCACCCGGTACCCACATAGTTGAGACCAAATCTTGCCACTTCAGTTCCTGTAGCATTACTGGCTACGCCATTTTGTGAGGTCAGTCTAAAGTTGACATCAGATCCTGATGTGAGTCTGGCTGTAACTGCATTGGCTGTGGTACTTGTGGCAAACAGGGCTGATCCCTGTAGATTACCACCTGTGATATTGCCAGTGGCTGATATCAAGCCTGCTGTTAATAAATTGCCCCCAGTTATGTTGCCTGTCACATTGTCTGAACCACTGATGGAGATATTACCACCGGTGATGTTTCCTGTAACAGTCAAGAGCCCACTTGTCAACAAGTTGCCGCCTGTAACATTACCTGTTGATGTGATCAAACCAGCAGTGGTTAGATTACCACCAACAACGTTGGCTGCACTAGTGATGGTTGATGTTGCTGAAATCAATCCGCCAGTTAGTAAGTTGCCACCTGTCACGTTTGCCGTTACACTCACAACCGCACCCAAATGACTCAATCCAGTTATAGTTCCAGTGGCTGATATCAAGCCAGCGGTTAGTAAATTACCACTAACTACATTAGAAGTCACACTCAGTATACCAGTGGGAATATTGGTTTGTCCAGTACCATTGACATTAAGGTTAATATTGCCATTGGCCAATGTGTTGATCCATAAGGTACCTGTGTCAACAATATTGCCAGTTAAGGAGTGATCTCCACCTGTGGTAATTGACCCTGCGGCCGAAATCAATCCAGCAGTCAGTAAATTACCACCTGTGATGTTGGCTGTCACACTTACTACTGAACCCAAGTGACTTGATCCAGTAACAGTGCCTGTGGCACTGATCAAACCACCTGTCAAGATATTGCCACCTGTGATGTTGGCTGCTGAGGTAATTGTTGAGGTTGCTGATACAAGGCCACCAGTTAGTATGTTACCACCGGTGATGTTGCCAGTTGATGTGATCAAACCAGCAGTGTTAATATTTCCACCAATCACATTGGCAGCACTAGTGATTGTGCTAGTGGCTGATATCAAACCTGCTGTGAGAACGTTGCCACCTGTGATATTGGCTGTTGCACTCACTTGACCTGCTGTGGTCAAGTTACCGCCTATAACGTTGGCAGCACTAGTGATTGTGCTAGTGGCTGATATCAAACCTGCTGTGAGAACGTTGCCACCTGTGATATTGGCCGCACTTGTGATTGTTGATGTGGCTGAGATCAAGCCTGCAGTTCTCAAGTTTCCAGCATCAACGTTGCCAGTTACATTCAAACTTGTGCCAGTTGCGACACCAATGTTGGGTGTGGTTAAATTGGCCGACGCTTTAACAATTATGTTGCCACCAGCATCAAACGCAGTGGTAGTTCCGTCTGTTTTGGCATTGATTACTGTGCCTGCTAGGCTGATACCTGCTGAAGTATTTGCTGTATATGTTTGGCTGGTGCTAAAAGTAGCAAAAGTTATATTGCTTGTGCCAAATGTGATTGTTCCTGAAGGTGCATTGACCACAAAAGCCGCACCAGCATTGACATTGCCATTTGTGACAAAGAAATAGTCGTTGATGCTAAATTGTTCTGTGCTGTTGGCACCATACTCATCAGTGTCAGTTGAACGCACAATATTAGTGGCATTGGCCCAGGTGTAAACACCATTGAATACTGCGTTGCCTTCGTTCTTGACCAAGATACGTGTGCCCACACTTTGCACGTTGCCTGTATCAATTAGGTTAAATGTGCCTGTAGTGGTCAACTTGGCACCAATACCATTGGCCACGCCATTGGGTTGGGTATAACTTATAGTACCACCTGTAGTATTGGCCATGGTATCTGTACTGGCCACATATACAGACTGATGATAAGTGATGCCTGTTGTGGCCACTGTGTCCACATACAGTTTGGTTGCCGCGTCGCCATCTTGTGCTGGACTTGCTAAGTTGTTGATGTAGGTATTGGCACTCAGAACAACGTTACCGGCTGGGTTCAAGTTGATAGCACCTGATGCAGTGCTCAAGGTTAACGCACCCGAAGTGGGTCTCACAGTGCTAGTATTAACATTACCTGCAATCACATTGCCAGTAGCACTTATCAAACCGCCAGTTAAAAGGTTACCACCAGTTATGTTGGCTGCCGAGGTGATTGTTGATGTGGCCGAAATCAAACCGCCAGTTAAAAGGTTACCACCAGTTATGTTGGCTGTAACACTCACAATACTGCCTGTATGGCTTGCCACATTCACTATGTTGGTGAACATGCCATTATTGGCAGTGACGTTACCAGTAACTGATACAATACTGCCAGTGAAACTGGCTGTGTTGACTATGTTGGTGAACATGCCATTATTGGCAGTGACGTTACCAGTAACTGATACAATACTGCCAGTGAAACTGGCTGTGTTGACTATGTTGGTGAACATGCCATTATTGGCAGTGACGTTGGCAGTGACAGATACTAAACCACCTGTGAGGATGTTGCCACCTGTAATGTTGGCTGTCACACTTACTACTGCGCCTAAATGGCTCGTACCAGTCACTGTACTTGCGGCACTGATCAAACCACCTGTGAGTACATTACCGCCTGTGATGTTGGCTGCTGAGGTGATAGTCGACGTGGCCGATACCAATCCACCAGTTAATATATTGCCACCTGTAATATTGGCAGCACTGGTAATAGTAGATGTTGCACTGATCAATCCAGCAGTTAGCAAGTTGCCACCTGTGATGTTACCAGTGGCAGTCACAACGCTACCTATAAGTGTTGATCCAGTTACTGTACCTGTTGCCGAAACAAGTCCATTAGTTAATATATTGCCACCTGTAATATTGGCAGCACTTGTAATTGCACTTGTTGCAGATATTAAGCCACCGGTGAGTACATTACCGCCGGTGATGTTGGCAGTTACTGAAACAACTGAACCCAAATGACTTGAGCCGGTTATGGTACCAGTTGAACTAATCAAGCCACTTGTTAAGAGGTTGCCGCCAGTTACATTGCCTGCGGCGCTGACTATACCACCTGTATCGACATTGCCTGCTGACAAGTTTCCTGTAGTGGCAGTGCCCAGTGTAGTGGCTCCTGTGACACTGAGTGTGCCAGTAACACTTACCAATCCTGCTGTGAGAATGTTGCCGCCAGTGATGTTGCCTGACGCTGATACTACACCTGTAACATATTCACCTGTGGTAGCAAATACTGCTACATTACCTGTGCCGCCAACACCAACTGTGACATTGCCACCTGAACTACCAACAGTGACATTACTGGTGCCATTAGAGATGTTGCCAGGATTTAGGGTAATTCCGGTCAGTTGTGACCCGTTACCAATAAAGTAATTGCCTGTTATGATGTTGCCAACCGCCGAGATATAGCCGTTGGATGCCAAAGTATTGGCTGTGATGATGTTGGCCGTGGACAATATACGTGTCCACGTGTTGCCCACGTTGGAAAACTGATATGTTATGTTGTTAACAACAGCAGTTTGGCCGTTCGTCGGCGATACTGGAAAGGCCATTCTCTATCCTTTAATGCTTGCCAATTACGATTTCAATTGTGCCCTTATCACCATCAAAGTCTTGTAACGCCTTACCAATCAAGGTACCTACACCAGGATTGGCTTCGGCTCGCGCACCACCAGCACCATCAGATACCATGGCATCTCCTTTGCGTACAGTTCCCGAAACTTGAACTGGAACTCGACCAATCAAGGCCACTGTGACCACATGTTCACCTTGCAATCCTGCATTCATCAAGTGAGCAGGATTTGTTGAAACCACACCAGCAACCCGTTTGCTGGAATCCTGTGTACTTATGGTAACTTCTTGGTTGCCACCAAAATCCAAAACTGTGCCTGGTGCATAATCTGCATCACTCACATAGTTTTCTGCCAAGTCGGCGTAAAGTGCTGTGGTTGCCTGAGCAAACAATCTGTTGAAATATGTGGTCGCTGATCCAATGTTACCCACTGCATTGGCTGCACCATTCACAATGGCTGTTGCGGCTGATCCTGAGTTGACAGTGAGTATACCGGCTGTGGTTAGGTTACCGCCAGTGATATTACCAGTTGCACTTATCAATCCACCTGTCAGAATATTTCCACCTGTAATGTTACCGCTTGCACTGACCACACTTCCTGTTATACTTGGTGATGTGCCTTGTAGCACGGTGGTACCACCTTGTGGGTTTGTGATTGTTATAGCAGTTGTGTTGGCTGAAATTTGGGCATTGCCCAGATAGATGGTGCTGTTGCTCAACCATAGGTCTTTCCAGCGTTGTGAAGTTGAACCCAGATCAAATGTAACGTTTGAACTTGGCAATAAATTACCAATCACGTTTCCACCTATACTGAGTGCTCCGCCTGTGACCAGATTTGCACCAACCACATTACCTGCAGAACTCACTAGGCCAAATGCGTTAAAAGTATTTGCATAAACGTTGCGGAATCCTTGACTGGTGGAGCCAATGTCATATGTTATATTAGCATTGGCCAACAAACTGCCTGTGATTGATACGTTGGCTACGACTCCGCCAGCAAATGCTGGACTTGATATGTCTACCCAATAAGGTGTGGTTCCATCACTGAGATACTCATACAGCACATCGGTTGAGGTGTTATACCACTGCCATCCATTGGCAGGACTTGCAGGAGGGGTTGTAGATGCTGTGTAATTGACACCAAATACAATCGCTTGACCATTGGCATAGAAGTAGTTGTTGCTGAGTATGTTACCACCAGCAATGTTGCCTGTGGTTGTTATCAATCCAGCAGTGTTAATGTTGCCTCCGGTGACATTACCAGTGACACTTACAACACTACCCAAGAAACTTGATCCAGTTACCGTACCAGTTGCTGATAGCAATCCACCTGTGAGTAAGTTTCCACCAGTGATATTGGCCGCACTAGTTATTGTTGAAGTGGCCGAAATCAATCCACCTGTGAGTACATTACCACCTGTGACATTGCCTGTAACTGAAACTACGGTACCTGTGTGACTTGGTGCATTTACTATAGTGGTTGCTATCACATTGTTGGCGTTGACATTGGCTGCACTGGTTATTGCACCAGTTGCTGATACCAGTCCGCCAGTTAAAATGTTTCCACCTGTAATGTTGGCTGCTGATGTAATTGTTGAAGTGGCTGAAATCAGGCCACCTGTTAGCAAATTACCACCCGATATATTACCAGTGGCAGTGACAACTGAACCAATCAAGGTGGAACCAGTTACGGTACCAGTTGCTGATAGCAAACCGCCTGTCAGAAAGTTACCACCTGTGATATTGGCAGCACTGGTAATAGTTCCTGTTGAACTAACTAGTCCTCCAGTTAAAACATTGCCACCTGTGACATTGCCACTCACACTGAGTAACCCAGTTATGTATTCCCCTGTTGTGGCAAATACTGCTACATTTGATGTACCGCCCACACTTACTTGTACGTTACCATTGGCAACAGGAATAGCAACATTGCTTGTTCCATTGTTTATGTTGGCCACACTGGTAATCACTCCAGTCAAGAATGCACCATTGCCTAGAATATAGTTGCCTGTTACGTTGCCTGTGGCAGATATCAGTCCGCCAGTTAAAATATTACCACCTGTAATATTGGCAGCACTGGTAATAGTTCCTGTTGAACTTACCAGTCCTCCAGTTAAAACATTGCCACCAGTTATATTGGCCGCACTAGTGATAGTTGATGTGGCTGAAATCAAGCCACCTGTTAGTAAATTGCCACCCGATATATTGCCAGTGGCAGTGACCACTGTACCGATTAAAGTGCTTCCAGTGACTGTACCGGTTGAACTGACCAAACCACCTGTCAACAAGTTTCCACCTGAGATATTGGCCGCTGATGTTATGGTTGACGTGGCCGAAATCAAGCCACCTGTCAATACGTTGCCACCTGTGATATTGGCTGTAACACTTACCACACTTCCCAAAAGGCTTGATCCTGTTATGGTGCCTGTTGCTGATACCAGTCCACCAGTGAGTATGTTGCCACCAGACACGTTGGCCGCACTGGTGATGGTTGATGTGGCAGATATCAACCCACCAGTTAAAACATTACCGCCGGTGATGTTACCACTTGCTGTGACCACCGACCCAATCAAAGTACTTCCAGTAACAGTTCCTGTGGAACTAATCAACCCACCTGTAAGAACATTACCACCTGTAATATTTCCTGTGGCAGTAATCAAACCACCGGTTGTGAGATTTCCACCTGTGATGTTGGCTGTGGCACTTACCAAACCACCTGTTCGCAGATTACCTGCGTCAACGTTGGCGGTTACGTTCAGACTTGTGCCAGTTGCCGCACCAATGTTGGGTGTTGTGAGATTGGCCGATGCTTTGACAATTATGTTGCCACCAGCATCAAATGCTGTGGTATTTTGATCTACCTTGGCATTGATAACAGTGCCTGCCAAACTGATACCAGCCTGAGTATTGGCTGAGTAGGTCTGGCTGGTACTGAATGTGGTAAATGTGATGTTTGAGGTACCAAATGTGATTGTGCCCGAAGGTGCATTGACCACAAAGGCTGATCCTGCATTGACGTTACCATTAGTGACAAAGAAGTAGTCGTTGATGCTGAACTGTTCAGCACTGTTGGGACCGTATTCGTCAGCGTCTGTGGAACGCACAATGTTGGTGGCGTTGGCCCAGGTGTACACTCCATTGAATACTGCATTGCCCTCGTTCTTGATTAAGATACGTGTGCCTAGAGTTTGAACGTTGCCTGTGTCAATTAGATTAAACGATCCTGTAGTGGTCAACTTGGCGCCAATACCGTTGCCTGCACCATTGGGTTGAGTGTATGTAATCGTACCGCCGGTGGTATTGGCCATGGTATCTGTACTGGCCACGTACACTGGTGAGTGATATGCAATACCACTTGAACTCATGGTATCTACATAATACTTGCTGGCTGCGTCACCGTCTTGTGTCGGAGTTTGAACGTTGTTGATGTAGGTATTAGCAGACAATACAATGTTGCCTGCTGGGTTTAAATTGATAGCGCCAGATGCAGTGCTCAGTGTCAGCGCACCTGAAGTGGGTCTCACAGTACTGGTGTTGACGTTGCCTGCAATTACGTTGCCTGTGGCTGAAATCAAGCCCGCAGTGTTGATGTTACCACCTTGTACGTTGCCGGCCACACTGGCCAAACCAGAGGTCAGCAAATTACCGCCAGAGATGTTGCCTGTGGCAGTTACCAAGCCACCTGTGTTTAGATTACCACCTGTAACATTGCCAGTTACACTTACTGTAGAACCAGTAAAACTGGCTGTGTTTACTATATTGGTAAACATGCCGTTGTTGGCTGTTACATTGGCTGCGCTGGTGATAGCACCTGTGGCTGAAATCAGACCACCTGTCAGGATGTTTCCACCAGTGATATTGGCTGCCGAAGTGATTGTAGAAGTGGCACTAATTAGTCCACCTGTCAACACATTACCGCCTGTTACGTTTCCAGTTACTGAAGCAAGTCCCCCTGACAGCAAATTGCCACCAGTGATATTGGCCGCACTTGTGATATTACCAGTGGCAGTTATCAAACCACCTGTGGTAATATTGCCACCTATCACGTTGGCTGTGGCGCTGAGTGTGGTGCCCGATATTACATTTGCACCAGAAATATTGCCGCCTGATCCACTGGTGCTGATATTTCCAAATGTACCATTACCTGTTGCGCTGATCAAACCACTGGTGAGTATGTTACCACCTGTGATGTTGGCAGCACTGGTGATGGTTGAGGTGGCTGAAATCAGGCCACCTGTTAGTAAATTACCACCTGATATATTACCAGTGGCAGTGACCACTGAACCAATCAAGGTTGATCCTGTCACAGTGCCTGTGGCACTTACAAGTCCTCCTGTAAGTACATTCCCACCTGTGACATTTGCTGTGGCAGAGACAAGCCCACCTGTTAATACATTACCGCCTGTGACATTGCCACTCAAGGAAGCCACTGTGCCCAAGAAACTGGAACCTGTTACGGTACCTGTAGAACTGATTAATCCACCTGTAAGTAAATTACCACCTGTAACATTGCCACTTACACTTAGTAAACCAGTGACATACTCACCTGTTGTGGCAAACACTGCCACGTTGGCCACACCGCCTACACTCACAGCCACATTGGCATTGGCGGCATAGATGCTTACGTTGGAAGTTCCGTTATTGATGTTTGCTACTGAAGTAATGACACCACTTAAAAAAGCGCCGTTACCCAAAATATAGTTGCCGGTCACATTGCCGGCGGCACTCACTTGACCGGCAGTTAAAACATTGCCTCCTGTGACATTGCCAGTGGCTGTAATTAATCCTGCTGTAGTTAAGTTACCACCTGAGATATTCCCTGTGGCGGTGACTACTGTGCCGATTAGAGTTGATCCTGTCACAGTTCCTGTTGCGCTGACCAAACCACCTGTCAACAAGTTTCCACCTGAGATATTGGCCGCACTTGTGATGCTTGAGGTGGCCGAAATCAAGCCACCTGTCAACACATTACCACCTGTGACGTTGGCAGTTACGCTAACAATAGTACCTGTAAAACTTGGTGCATTCACAATTGTGGTTGCTATCACATTGTTGGCATTGACGTTGGCCGCCGAGGTAATAGAACCAGTTGCTGAAACTAATCCTGCCGTAAGGACATTACCACCAGTTATGTTAGCGGCGCTAGTGATTGTACTTGTGGCACTTATCAGTCCACCTGTTAATACATTACCACCTGTGATGTTACCACTTGCTGTAACAACCGAACCAATCAGTGTTGATCCTGTTACAGTACCTGTGGCAGAAATCAAGCCTGCTGTACGTAAATTTCCTGCGTCAACATTGCCTGTAGCAGTTACAAGCCCACTAGTTCTTAAATTTCCACCATCTATGTTGCCACTTGCGCTTAAAACACCTGTGATATATTCACCAGTTGTGGCAAATACCGCAACATTGGCGGTACCACCCACTGTGATAGCAATGTTGCTGTTGGCGGCTGCCGCAATGTTTGAGTTACCGGCAGTGATAGGAAAACCAGCACTGGTAGCAGTAACACCTGTTAATTGTGATCCGTTACCAATAAAGTAGGCACCAGTTATGTTGCCTACAGCGTCGATTGTTGTGCCAACTGTGAGCGCACCATTTACAGCAATAGTATTGGCTGTGATAATGTTGGCTGTGCTTAGAATTCTGGTCCACGAATTAGTGGCGCTGGAATATTGATACGATACCTGATTTACTACTGCTACTTGTCCGTTTGTGGGCGATACTGGAAATGACATTCTGGCTCCTGCTATGTGTTATTTATGCCAAAAAGACTAAATTCTTTTCAGCCACTCTTCGCGAGTCATTTGTGGTGGTGGGTATTTGACCTTGATTGACCGTATTTTTTCCGCCATAGCAGGCGGAAAAACACCTGCATGATATAATGCATCCAACTGATCTTCAATACTAGGATACTCTCTAGCACGATTTCTACGATATTCATTGAGATCGTCTTCGTATTGCAAACGCTGTTGTTCTGCTAGAATTTGATCTTCTGTTATGGGCGCAGTTGGCGGGTTGATCCAGGTCACTTCACCATTGCCCACAGCAATAGATACTTGTGCCCCAGGCACTAGATTTTGTATGGCTTGCATTTTGCTGATCATGCGGCAATCTCCATGGCTATGAGCCAGATATTGGTGCTGGTTAATGTGCTTGAGGCATTACTGATTTTTTGTTGTAATTTGTAGGTCACAGCACTGGTTGTGCCTGGACTGTCTTGATATGAATATGCGATGCTGCCTGCACCCCCTATACCACCACCTGCAATGTTACTTCCATAGTTTTGTATCTGCAGACTAATGCTGGGGCTTCTGACCAACTGTGTGTCTGCTGTTACATTGGCTCCAGCCACAGCAGTAAAACTTGTGGTTCCAGTTGCCAAAAGCACAATACGGCTGGTCACACTTGATGGTGTGATAGTTACTGTGGCCAAACTCACATCTACATAAGTAGTACTGTTGGTTATACTACCACCCAGGCTAGAACTCATCACAGTTTGAATCACCGATCCTAGAGGCATGCTTGATGCGGCAAAACGTCGGTAAGTTGTTATGTACTGATTGCTGTCCACGCTGAGAGCATTGGTGCCATTAGTCTGCAAGTTTATAGCAGTTGTATTGGCCAATACACTGGCTGTAACAGTATCACTGCGTACCTGACCTGCCACAACATTGCCTGCCACAACATTGCCTGCCACGCTGACAGTTTGCAAGAAAGCAGTGTTAAAATATGAACTGGCGTTACCGATGTTAAATGACACATTGGCCACTGGCAACATGTTTCCCGATATAGCCACATTGGCCACTACACCACCAGCAAATGCAGGTGAATTGCTATCAACCCAATATGTGCTAGTGCCATCGCTGATATATTCATACAACACATCATTGGTAGTATCATACCATTGATCCGCTACGCTAGGAGAGGGTGGAGGTGCTACATTGGCTGTGTAAATAATGCCAAATGGTACAGGTGCACCATTGGCATAATAATAATTGTTAGTGAGTATGGCACCTGTATCTATATTGCCTGTGACACTGAGATTGGCCAATGTTCCAACTGTGTTAACTGTTACGTTAGAAAGTTGGCTACCGTCGCCGATGAAATAATTTGCTAAAACATTACCAGTAGCACTTATCAGTCCAGTGACATATTCTCCTGAAGGAGTAAACAATGCTACATTACTGGTACCATTGAGATTGATACTGACATTACCATTAACTCCAAGCACCTTGACATTACTTGTGCCATTGTCAATTGACGAACCACCTGAAGAAATAATACCCGTTAATTGACTACCATTACCAAAATAGTATTGTCCAATAATATTGCCACCTGCTGATATTCTACTATCAACATTAATATTTCCAGCATGTACGTTGCCAGTGTCTACGTTACCGCCTGTAATATTGCCAGTGGCTGTGATGTATCCGGTGGTTAGTAAATTACCACCCTGCACTTGTCCTGTAGCACCTACAATGTAAGATGTAATTGTTCCGCCAGGAGCATTGAGATTGCCGCCCTGAATATTGCCTGTGGCTGAAACTTGTCCGCTAGTTGTGACATTACCAGTAACAACATTGGCTATTGCTGTAACTGTAGTTCCTGTAACTGTGGTCCCAACTATGTTGTTGCCTGTGATATTTCCACCAGCACTAATAGTTGTTGTTACTGTGACTGTGTTGGCATTGACTCTACTAGCATCAACGTTGCCACCAGTTATATTACCTGTAGCCGATATCTGTCCCGAAGTTTGTAAATTACCACCAGTAATCGTGGCTGTGGTTGAAACTGGGCCAGTAAGGCTTACCAAGTTCCCTGTGTAAGTGGGCAAGAAGGCTGCCACGTTGGCATTTGAGTAATTGCCAGCAGGTAAATTTGTGAGTTGACTGCCGTCTCCAATGAAGTATGCGGCAGTTGTGATATTGCCTGTGGCACTCACTGGACCACTAACTGTTACATTACCGGCATTTACTCTGCCAACATCTACATTGCCACCTGTGATGTTGCCAACTATGGAGATGTTGCCACCCACAATGTTGGCCGTGGTTCTCAACAGGCCTGTTAGACTTGGTATGCTTCCTGTATAAGTAGGAAGGTATGCGGCCACATTGGCGTTTGAATAGTTACCGGCAGGCAGGTTTGTGAGTTGACTGCCATCACCAATAAAGTACGCACTGGTTGTGATGTTGGCCACTGCTGATATTAAACCACTGGCAGTGATATTGGCCGCGTTGATTCGATTGGTATCAAGATTGGCCGCAGTGATATTGCCTGATGCCAATATTGTGCCTGAGGTTTGTAAGTTACCGCCAGTGACGTTGGCCGTGGTTGTGACTGGGCCTGTGAGGCTCGCTAAATTGCCTGTATAAGTGGGCAAGAAAGCAGCCACATTGGCATTGCCATAGTTGGCATTGATACCAGTTAGTAAACTGCCGTCACCAATAAAGTAACTGCTGGTGGTGATGTTGCCAATTGCACTTATAGTTGTGCCCACGGTGACATAACCAGCGTTTAATCTACCAGTAGCAACATTGCCACCAGTGATGTTGCCTGTGGCAGAAATCTGTCCTGCGGTTCGTAAATTGCCACCTGAAACGTTGGCAGTGGTTGTGACTGGTCCCGTTAAACTGACCAAGTTGCCTGTGTATGTGGGCAAGAAATCTGCTACATTTGAGTTGCCGTAACCAATGTTGATGCCTGACAGTAGCGCACCGTTGCCTAAAATATAGTTGCCAGAGATATTGCCAGTTGCACTTACCGTACCAGCAACATACACGCCTGTATCAGCAAAGGTCACAACATTGCTGGTGCCATTGACTGTGACAAAGATATTTGACCCTGGGCTAGGTATCAAGATATTGCTAGTGCCGTTGACCACTTCACTGCCTGTGGTGGCCACAATACCTGTGAGTTGACTGCCGTTGCCAATGAAATAATTGGCTGTGATGTTGCCTGTTGTGGTTATACCACCCGTTGTGTCAATGCCACCTGTGCCCAGATACACGGAGTTGAAACGCAGGCTGGGTGTACCTATGTCATAAACGTCATTTAGCCTTGGAAACAAGGTGTTGTTGAACTGCACACGCCCAATGCCAGACGGACTTAGAATCAAATTGCTGTTGAGAACAGTGGTGGTAATTGTGTTATTGGCAATTTGAATGTTGCTGAGTACCGGGCCAGCCGCAAAAATCTGATTGAAGTTTTCGTTGGTATAGTCAAATGCCGTGCGTAACGGATCGCCTTGCCCGTCATCGGGAACTGCGCCAATGTCAATGATGTACTGTGCCATAGATTAGAGTCTCTGAGTGTATTTACCGTAATCAAACACACCCAGTGTTTGGCATTTGCTAGAGATCTTGACCAGTTTGCACTCTATCCTGAAACATCAGCATGGGTATATGAAGGAAATTGTTGAAAACTTTCAAGTCCTTGATGTCTGCTGTGGTGACACCGCACACACGCACAAAGGTTGTTTGAGGGAAATCTCTAGCAATTGTGCATAACTGTTTGACCCAATTGCCTGTGTAGGTGGGTGCGGCGTCAGATTTCTTGTAGTGATCGGTTCCAGCATATACATTATTGAACTTGTGATTCAGTGTGGGGCCCAGGTCAAATCCCAAAAGATACACTGTTTGATGTCCATCCAGTGCTGCCAGTGCCACAGCAATAGGTCCAGAACTGTTGCCGTGATATTTGTTGGGCACAGGCAATGCACCCAGTGCTTTCATGGGTTTTCTAGTGTGAAATCTATGGTGGGCACTGTAGCCACGGTTTTGAATCTCTTCTGCAATGGGTCGATCTGTAGCCACAAGACAATCAGGCTCAAAATCTCTGTAGAGTCCGTTGCAACCATAGATCTTGCCCAAGGGTCTCAACTGATTTAGATCCTGTGCCTGCCGGCTCACACCGTTGCCCAATACAAATGCTAGAGTCATAAAAAATCCCCCTTGTAGTTAGCAAGAGGGATGTGAGAGTGATACAAATTAACTTGTGACGTTGACCACTTGAGCCAATTGCAGTGAACCATTGTTTGCATCCACACCGTTGATAATTTCTGCACCAGACCATGTGACTGTTCCTTCGTCTGTGAAGAAGTTGGTTGGGTAGAAGTTTTCACTTGAGTAGATGTTTTCACCATCATTTGAGTTGCTGTAGTTGCCATAGGTCATGCCGTTCCAGTCACGAATCCACTTGTTGGTGATATAACTGGCATATACTGCACTTGAATCGCCTACTGAGTATTCAATACTCATGTTACCGGCTGTTGGGCTGCCTGTGTTTGACAACACGCAGACACCAACTGGATAGCCTTCACCTGTTCCCGATCCCACTGCTACCGCAGTAAAGATGTCGCCAACTGCCGCATCAGCACCAGCACCACAAGCCTGCCAGTTGGTTGTGCCAAGTGTGGAGATTTGATATGCTTGTCCAACAATAAAACTTTCATCTGCTGTGGCACTGGCTGTGTAGGCCACCAAGAACTTGTGCGCACCTTTCTGACGTATGATGCGTCCGTTGCCAGCACTGGTACTGCTTCCATCTGCAAGACTGATATTGACCTGTGCCAAGATCTCTGGGAATGTGGCACTGGCTGTGCTGGTAGTAGGTGAACCGCCAACCACACCCAAGAATTGGTTGGAATTCAGTGTGTCTGCTGAATTGTATGGTGTTGCTGGTGATGTCAAACTGCCAAAGTTGGGATAACCTGCGTCGGTCAAGACATTTTGGTTGTAGGTGGTTACTTCGGGATTGGAACCGGTAACTGTGCTACCAGAACCAATGTTGGTTTTTTGAATTTTGAGTGCTCTTCCCATTTGATTTCTCCTTATAGAAGCCCCATGCGGGTTCCAGCCGCTACGCAGTGGTACTGCATAAAACGCACTATTGCGTTGACAAGTATTTAGCATGACACAGTTTATTTTGCTGGGCACAGTGGGTTACTTAAATATCTTCATGACCACAGACGATCTAATTGCCTCGGGCAACCTGGCCAGAGAACAACACCAACCTGCTCAGGCCATAGCCCTCTATGCACAGGCTTTTGTGCAAGATCCCAACTGTTTTGCAGGCTTCAACAACTATGGCAATGTGTTGAGAGAAATGGGCCATGCACAACGTGCCATACCTTTTTTGGAAACTGCTAGACTGATAGATCCTGCCAGTGTCACAGCCGAATTCAATCTGGCCGTGGCACATCTCATGCTGGGCAATTATGAACCAGGTTGGCGCTTGTATGAAAGTCGTTGGCGCTACGAACACTTGGAGGGTACCAAACCTCAACTGCCTAGACCTGAGTGGGCCGGCGAAGACCTGCGTGGCAAAACCATCTTGGTCATAGGCGAGCAAGGACTGGGAGATCAAATTCAATTCTTGAGATTCTGCGGCAATTTGCAGGACCTGGGTGCCAAAATTCGCCTGCATGTGAGTCCCAGTATCAAGCCCTTGTTGATCAACACGCCACCTGCTATACTGAGTGTTACCAGCAACACCGAAGATGTCATAGGCGAATTTGACTACTGGGTAGCCATGATGAGCCTGCCTAGAATCTTGAACATGCGCTTGGAAAATGTACAACACTATTTGCAGTATGTGCAACCTGATCCTGAGCGTGTGAAAATCTGGGCTGAGAGATTGGGCATTCCCAAAACTCGCATGAGAATTGGTGTGGCATGGTCAGGCCGTAGAGACTCCTGGATCAATCAACACAAGAGCATGCCAGCCGAAACCATGGCCGAACTTGTAAAAAAGTTTCCTGAACACCAATGGATCAATCTACAGGTGGATGCCAGTGATCAAGACACAGAGGTCATCAAGGCCGCAGGCGTAGAATGTTATCCTGGTACCATAAACGATTTTGCTGACACAGCCGCACTCATGCATCACATGGATCTTGTGATCAGTGTGGACACAGCAGCCGCACACCTAGCAGGTGCCATGGGTCGTCCGGTATGGATTCCGCTCAATGCCTACGGGCACTGCTGGCGCTGGATGCAGAATCGTGATGATTCACCTTGGTACACCACTGCTAGACTGTTTCGTCAAGAACGCTACGGCGACTGGTCAGCACCCATGTCCAAGATTGAAAAGTTCTTGGGATTTTTTAAGATCTAAAAAAAGCACCCCTTGGGGTGCCAAACTTCCCATCCCAGGGGAGTTGTTAGATATTTATTCGGGCACGGCATTGGTCACCGTGGCGATCATACTGCAATCTCGCCTTTTATATAACAAATATTCAACAAAAATAAAATAAAAAACCCGCCGAAGCGGGTTTTTTTGGAGTTGCAAAGCAACAAGTCCTTCTTAGGAGAACGACAAATTGCTGACGGCAATTTCTCCCACATAATCTCCGGCATTGCCGAAACTTGATGCGGTATTAGTGAGTTCGATAAACCCGTAACGTGTCATAAATGATACGACTGGTTCAAAGGTTGTTGGATCCAACACAACACCGCTTGACATCAATGGGATGTATGGGCAGTAGAATGCTGGAGCGTCTGCTTCGCTTGAACCCTTGTAACCAACCAACACAGGAGTTGTGTCACTTGCATAAGAGTCAACAAACACACGCATAGCGCCGTTCAATGTACCAACAAACTTGGTGTTTGTAGGTGCTTCGAATGTACCTTCTGTAGTACGTGCAAAAGCACTAGTGGTTGCAGATTGCAACACTGTCAAACTTGCAGATGAAACAACAGCATAGTTACCTGCGCCACGACGTGTACGTTGGGCGATCAAGTTAGCAACACGGTTGATCAAAACTGCCAATGCGGCATGTTCGTCACCAACGAATGTAGCAGTACCTGAAACGGTTGCTTGGTTGTATGTGTACTCAGTTGCGGCCAAACTGCGGAGACTCAAAAGAATCTCTTGGTCAATTTCAGCAGTGATCTCTTGAGCCAAAGCAGCCATGATTTCGGCTTCTACGTCGATACCATGCATTGCTTGTGCGTCTTGAGCGGCTTCAAATGTCCAACGTGCTTGCAACTTGCGAGTCTTGGCTTCAACAGCCTGCTTCAAGATTTGCACGCTAATTTGACGACCACCACTACCTTCTAACACAGATGTATTGGCACCAGTGTAGATGTTTTGTGTTGGGTCAACAGTACCTGCTGTCACACTTGATGCTGAAGAATATGCTTGAGCAATCAAGAATGGGCTCAACGCTTCTTGGCCAGCGGCAGTGCTGGTAGCGGCTGCTGAGTTGTCAGTCATGGTGTTGGCATAACGCACACGCAGTGTGTGGATCTGACCAACTGGGCCTGTCATGGGCTGAACGCCTACCAACTCGTTAGCGATAACTGTTGGCATCACACGACGGATAACTGGCAAAATCACACGGTTCAGCGTTGCAATGTTGCCACTGCCTGTTGAACCAGAACTTGCGTTTTCCTTCAAGTACTTGCGAGTGTTTTCTAAGATAACACTCATTGAGTTGCGCTTGGAACCGTTCAAACCTTCAAGCAATGCTTCTTTGGTCTCGCCCCAGCGACTTTCTAATAGTTGTTCTGACATTTCTGTCTCCTTTTCCTTGGTTTTTTAGAGGCCTGCCAGGCGCTTGATAGCAATAACGTTGCTGTTGTCAGCATCGTTATCTTCTCTAGGGCTTTGGACAGTTTTATCACCAGTCACTTCCGACACACTTTCAACAATCACTTTGCGGCTATTTGTTGATCTGCCTTCGGCCAGCACTGCTGGTAGATACTTTTCGAATGCGTTTTTCAAACGTGCTGTTTGTACGCTTTCAAGTAAATTACGCATGGTTTCACGCTTCTCTTCATTGAGAGGTGCGAGCAATTCTTCCATGGTGTTTTGACGCACATTGGATTCCTTGATAATACGTATTTCACGTTCTTTGGACTCAACCAGAGTTTTTGCTCTCTGTGTGAGTTGGATGGCTTCACTCAATTGATGATCTTTGTGTGCAATCATGTTTTGCAGTTTACGAACTTCGGCTTTCTCATTGAGATGAGTAGCACCAAATTCGGCTGCGTATGCTTCAAAGATTCTACGACCAAAGTTGTTCTCGCGAGCAACTCGGATGTCTTCATGCAATTGTGTGAGTTCCGCCTTGAGGTGACGGCTAACAGCCTGGCTCATCTTTTCAGCACTTTCCTTGACGAAACGTGCTTTGAGACCTTCCAGTTGACCACGTGCTTCACGCACCAAACGAACCTTGGTTTCCACCACGTCACGCTTGTCTTGTGAGAATTCTTGAATTTCACGGGCCAGGGCATGCACCACAAAGTTTTCTAGTTTGGCTAGTCCTTCTGTGTGCATCTTGCGATCTTTGCGCAGTTCGCCGATTTCTTCTGCCAATTTTGTGACCATGAAGTTGTTAAACTTAGTAGCATCTTCTTTGATCTTGGTTTGGAACTTCACGCGGTCTTCAGCCAGCGCCTGCTTTTCAGCAGCCACGGCTTGTACTTCTGCGGTAAGACCTTCTGTTACCATTCGGTCTAAGGCTTCCACCATCACTGACTTGTCATGTTCATAGCGTTGCGCAAATTCCTCGCGGAGTTCTGCGCGAACCTGTTCACGTGCTTCAGTAAGTTTGGCATCCCAAGCCTCACTGATAGCACTGCGAGTTTCCTCGTTGATCAGTTCG
>Ga0214919_10001292_pt1 | contig 41408 bp, 57 predicted proteins | sample LL1503_MetaG_FD_177994 | JGI IMG/M metagenome (GOLD analysis project Ga0214919, IMG submission 177994) | Freshwater microbial communities from Lake Lanier, Atlanta, Georgia, United States - LL-1503 | ecosystem: Environmental > Aquatic > Freshwater > Lake | place: USA: Georgia | collected...
TATGCGAGCAGAACTGAACAATCCTTACAACGATGGGTTCAGCACCTGGCCCATCAAGCAAGATCTATACCAACTCAAATGGCTCATCGATGAATCACTGGCAAAGGCCAGTACTTACGCCGGCGAAACTGAATGGCTCAACGAAGAAGAACAAAAGAAAGTATGGAGTATACTGAAAAATGAAGTGTGACACTTGTCGTAAAGAATATACACCCGAGTGTGCGTATAGGCAAGGACGTTGCCCACTTCATCCTGCTGTTCTTGACATCTCCCAATTTAGTTTGTATAATATAGTACAACGAGTTAAAGGATGGTTCCATGGGAAAAGGTAGCACACCAAGACCGTATAGTGTCACTCAACAACAATTTGCAAACAACTACGATGCAATTTTTCGTAAAGATCCAAAAATCTTAGAAGATGCACAAATAGAAGACGAAGCATTTGAATTAATCAACAAACAAAAGGTAATCAATGAAAGAACTGTGGACGGAAAAGTACAGACCCAAGATAATCAGTGACTATGTGTTTACTGACAACAATCAAAAGACCATTGTTGAAAGTTGGGTCAAAGAAGGAACTATCCCGCACATCTTACTAAGTGGTAGTCCAGGTACGGGTAAGACTACACTGGCAAAAGTTCTCATCAATGAACTGGGCATAGAAGAATACGATATACTACAAATTAACGCCAGTCGCGACAACGGTGTAGAGTTTATTAAAACCCGAGTTGAGGGATTCGTACAAACTATGCCGTTTGGCAAGTTTAAGGTTGTGCTAATGGACGAGGCAGACTACTTGAGTCATAATGCACAAGGTATCATGCGTGGACTATTAGAAACATACGCAAGCCAAGCACGGTTTATCTTTACTTGTAATATGCCACATAAGATCATGGAAGCACTACACAGTCGTTGTCAAAGTTTCCACATTGAAAAGCCAGACACAACTGAGTTTACTGCCAGAGCCGCAACAGTATTGGTCACAGAAGGTATGCAGTTTGATCTAGATACTCTTGACAGTTATGTCAAAGCCACATATCCCGACTTGCGTAAATGTCTAAACCTATTACAAAGCAATACTAGTACTGGCTCACTTGAAAAACCTAGTGAAAACGATCGTGGCGTCAAAGACTGGAAACTAGAAGCAGTTAACTTTATGAAACTGGGTGCCATTAGACAAGCACGACAAGTAATTTGCACACAGGCTGCAGTAGAAGACATGAATGAAATGTTTCGTTGGATGTATGACAACTTGGAGTTGTGGAGTGCGACTCCCGAAGGACAAGACGAGGCAATTTTGGCAATACGCAAAGGACTTGTTAATCACAGTTTGGTAGCAGATCCCGAAATCAACTTGAGTGCAACCTTAGTGGAGTTATGTCAAATTGGCAAATAAAGATATATTCTTAGTAGGCTTCTATCACATGAAGCCACGTCCCGGAGTTCGAACCAACATCAAGGGCTGGATGGCAAACTTTGACAACATCACCTACGATGAAAGTGTAGAAATTACACGTGGCCTAAAGAAAAATGCTCACATGGCCCGAGTGGTCCTTAACCTTAGTAAAAAGACAGTAGATCGTAATACTTGGGGCACTGATCGTGCATTTGATGAATACTTTAAACACTATTTTAAAGGCTTTCACAAGTACATTACTGAAGTCATGCTACAACTAGACGCCGAGTATCTTAATAGTATGTTAGACGAGATGCAGGCCGAACTAGACAGCGAAGTCAAAGCCGAATAAATACATTATGGCAAATCCTTTTGATATGTATGCAACAAAGAAAAAACGGGCAGTGGATCCCAATGCTCCTCCCCGTCCGAATTTGTTGAGTCACGAAAAAGTTCTTAAGGATACTAAAAGTGTAATTGAGCGGCAGGGCCAACAGATCCATATGTTGTTGAACAGAGTAAATGATTTAGAAAGTAAATTAAACAATCAAAACATTTACCTAACTGCCCTGCATCAAACTTTGAAAAGTCGTAATAAGCGTTAGACCTCCCCGTATATTTTTAGTATTTCTACAACGGCTGCGTGTCTATGGATGTCACGGCCGGCAAATTCAACACCTGCGACATAGCGACTATTCTCGTATTGTGCCACAAGACGTTTAAAGTCAATTAGTCCGTTGTTGTTTTCTTTACGGTCCGTTTGTTGTGTATCTCCAGTGACTACCATTTTAGAGTTTTCGCCTAAACGTGTTAACAGCATTTTCATCTGAGATGGTGTGGCATTCTGCATTTCGTCAGCAATGATCCACGATTGTTTAAATGTCCGTCCACGCATAAATGCCAGGGGAGATACCTCTATTGTTTGTTCATCTAGCATTTTAGCAATTTCACTCTGTCTATAGTATTCTGCGAATACATCCATAATGGGTCTAGTCCACGGGGCCATCTTTGCGTTTAGGTCTCCGGGCAAGAACCCATGCTCTTCATCGTCCACTCCCACTGCAGGGCGTGTGATAACGATTCGTTTACATTCGCCACGTTGGTAAGCCTGTATAGCGGCCATAACCGCCAACATGGTTTTACCTGTGCCTGCCGGGCCAGTGGCAAATATAATTAATTTTTGTGGGTTGGTTAGTAAATCAACGTATGTTTCTTGATTCAAGCTCTTGGGTACGAGTTCTACCCTACGTGCTCGGGGTTGCACGTAATCTTCATTCACTATCTTTAAATTAGGTTGTTGGTGCCTTTTTTGTTTTGTCTGGGGAGAGAATTGTGGGATTTCGATAGCTCGGTTTCTGCGTTTGGACAAGTGTACCTCCTTGGGATTGTTGAAATATTCCATACTTTACTGCGAACAACAGTATGTTCACGCAAGTATTTAAGAGGTACTGGTCTAGGGATTTAAGTGCGTATAAAAGTCTTAAAAATTTGTATAAGTATTAGGCTAGCAGTTAACTTTGTCCAAGGCCAATGTTGTTGCTGTTCCATTCGGCAAAGATTGTATTGTTAGCATCATATACTGCCTCTAGTACATGATAGTCAAACTGCTCTGCTAGTCTATTATGCATATCAAATGTCCAGGGATAAGCACCAACAGTAGTTGTACGCCAATATATTCTTATATCGCGTTTGTGCATCTTTTGCATCAGCAATGCTATTTGACTTCGAATATATTCTTCTGTGCCCGTGAATGCATCTAAACAAAACGCTACATTGTATCTACTTGTTTTATGTGTGCTAACATAATCCTCTAAAGTAGTTACTAGATCTGCATTTGTGTTGACTGGATCTATTCCTTGAAAATTTGGTATCATCCCGCGAAAGGGATTGTTACCGCAGTTGATATGTAACACACGCTCGCCGGCCCGTACAACTTCGCCGAGATTGTATCCACTGTACTCGTATTGATCTAAGTCGGTGTCTCTTGTGTTCCATTCAGGGCCGTAAAATTGATGTAGTTGTTCGGGTGTGCTCATAATAATATTTAAGCAAAAGCTCGACAGAACTAAATAATAATGTAGTTCAAACATCTTAATAGCATTTAAGATTTCACAACCCTAAGGAAAAATAATGAAAAAACTTTTAATCGCATTGATTACCGCGGCTATTTCACTGACAGTATCGGCCAAGGAAAATATCACCATCGTTTACAGTTGGTCACCTAGCGATGCAGCCGCAAACTTTTATCGCGCATTAGCTGAAGAATCAAACCGACAACAAGACAAATACAATTTTGTTGTAGACACCAAGCCCGGGGCAGGTGGCACTGTGGCAGCAAAGTACGTAGACTCAAATCCAGGAATGATCCTTGCTAATAGTTCGGCACTGTTTATTCGCCCTCAGTTCTTCCCTAACGAAAGTCATAATATTGCAGACTATCGTTCGATTATGCCCATGTGTTTGGCACCAATGTACATTGCAACTGGCAAATACAAAACATGGAACGAAGTTCCAAAGGACCAGCCAACAACAATTGGTATGAGCGGCATGGGTACTACAACACACATGGTTGCCGAGCAGATTGTTAAACGTTATCCCAATCTAACAGTAATACCATTTAAGAGTACCAGCGAAGCATTACTGTCTGCACTTAGCGGACAAACTGACTTTGCCGTAGTATTTTTTGGTGATGCTGATAGTTGGGCCAAAAACGATAATGGAGGCAGGAAACTTTACCTATTGGGTATGACCGGTAAACAAGCAGTAAATGGGGTCCAAACATTATCGTCACAAGGATTTTCTGTGTTGTTAACCGATATGAGTGCATCACAACAGTTATTTGTATCCGTAAAATTCCCCGAAGACAAGTTTAAAGAAATTAGAAGTATTTTTGTCAAGGCTGCTCAATCTAAGTTAGTTCGTGACGCCAATTCAGCCGACGGTTGCATTCCAAATAATCAATTAGCAGACAAGGATCTAGACGGTTGGTTTGTGTTTCAAAATACACATTGGAAGAACGTTGCTTCCGGAATCACTATTAAAAAATAATAAAGTAAAAGATATATGAAGAAAATTTTAGCATTCATCATGAGTGTATGTGCGCTAACTGCATCGGCACGAGACATAGTAACAATCTACTACGCATTTACACCATCTGACAGTGTGGCCAATTATGGTCGGACTATAGCAGATGAGGCAAACAAGTTACAGGACCGATACACATTCTTGTTTGACACCAAGGCAGGCGCAGGCAATGCTGTTGCAGCCAATTATGTAAAAAATAATGCCAACACTATCTTGTTTACAAGTAGTGCATTCTTTATTCGCCCTAATTTGTATCCTAATGAGAGTTATAATCTTGCAGACTTCCGTGAGATTATGCCTTTTTGTAATGGCCCCATGGCAGTTACCAGTTTTAAATACAAGTCCTGGGCAGAAGTTCCACGAGACCGACCACTTAGTATCGGCATTAGCGGACTAGGTGCAACCAGCCATTTGATCAGTTTACAAATTGTGTCTAAATATCCAGACATGCAACCAATCCCATTTAAGAGTCCTAGCGAGTCAATGATTGGTATGGTCAGTGGAGCAATTGACCTAAACGTAGATTTTATCAGTGGTGCTGATACCTGGGCCAAGGAAACTAACAAACAACGTGTAAATGTATTAGGTATCACTGGGGCTAAAGTGATCAATGGATACAAGCCACTAGCCGACGAGGGCTTTCCTGGGATTCTAAGATCAATGAATTTACCACATCACATGGTGGTCCCCGCTAGTACCCCTGATGTAAAGTTTCGAGAGTGGCGTGCCGTACTAGTAAAGGCGGCCCAAGCACAATCTGTACAAGATGCATATCGAGTTGATTCTTGTGTGGCCAATGTGCTACGAGATGAAGAATTGGCCCCTTGGTATGCAGCTCAAGTTGAACAATGGCGTAGATTGACTGCTGGCGTTAAACTACAGTAATGCTAAATACTGTACTATGGCCAATTCATTAAAAGACGTAATAGAGAACACTAAAAAGATATACATGACCGACAGCGCACTAAACACGCTGTTGGACTTTGAGCGCATCATTGACGAGCTCGACATCTACACTTTTGATCACTGGAAACAGGGCGAGCTGGTTGCTGGCCCCGAATATGAAAAGTACTTTGTGACTTGTGTATTCATGTGGCCACACAAGCACAAGCCCGACACACGTGGTGCCAAACGTCTAGTCGATTACGGCTGTGTGGTCAAGTATCGAAAAGACATATTAGAATACCCCATTAAACTCAAATCACCTAGTGACTTTGAAGCCGGTACCAAAATGCCCAAGATGGGTAAACTGCCCATATGGTTAGTCACAATCACCGTTCCCAAGAAACTGATGCAAGAGATCACACAGGGTTCATTGGAACTCGAAGGCGAAACCATCGACGCCGAAGACATTGATCAGAGTTACGAGGAAGGCATGGACGATAAAATGTATAAGAGTGCCGAGGGTGGCGCACCAACTGCACCAGTTCCGGCCCCTCCGGCAGCACCAGCTGCCGCACCTGTTCCAGGAGCACCAGCATGACGCTATTTGAAGGTTTAGAACAAGGCGACTTAAAGCGCCTGGTGCATACAGAAATGCACATTGATGAATTTAAAAGCAAACTGGGCCGTGACGAAGATGTCTGTGTGGTTAGTTTCAAAGTCAACGGCAAAGCACCTGCGACTGACCTAGTTAACTTCATTGAAAAAGGTTACCAGTGGGTCATTGATGCCGATGTTAGCTCGGGTGAAATGGACGATGGCGACTACATTGTGTTTGTTGAGTGCGAGCGTGATCGAGACACTCCCGTAAACATAGTTAAGATGATGCAGGATGTTATTAATGTTACTGCACAAAAACTCGGAGACTGGCGTGTTCGTTACTACAAAGACACAACAGATCACGACTTGACTGTGGAAAGTCTAACCAAACTGATTCCTACTACTCCCGAAGAGTATGAAAAGCGTTACGGCAAACGTGACATAGATAGACTTAAGACTGCCGCGGGCATGAAGGTTGACACTCGAGCACCCAAGAATGACGCTACAGAATCATTACGTATTGCAGCCGGTATACTTTAAACAGTAACATTTTTAATCTCCTATTTTACTAAATACTACAGTAATTAGGAGATTTTCAATGAGCTTTGATCTCACGTTAGACCAATTAAAACAGATAGTACCAGGCAATCCCTACATTGATCATTGGTACGAGGCATTGTCGGAAATTTGCCCCGACTACGATATCAATACCCCACAACGCATTGCAGCCTTTCTAGCACAATGCGCCCATGAGTCAGGTGGATTTAAAGCAATTAAAGAAAACTTAAACTATAGACCAGCCACGCTAGTCACGCTGTTTAACAAGTACTTTGACTTGCCTACAGCCGAGCGTTACTGCGCCATGCCCGATAAGCAGGCTGCCATTGCCAATAGAATATATGCTAACAGAATGGGCAATGGTCCAGAAGAATCCGGAGATGGATATCGTTACTGCGGGCGTGGCTTAATCCAGTTAACCGGCAAAGACAACTACACTCGTTATGCTCAAAGCACAGAGCAAACTGTAGAAGAAGCCAGTGAACATTTGACAACATTTGAAGGTTGTGTACAAAGTGCCGCTTGGTTCTGGGAAGCCAACAATTTGAACCAATATGCAGATTCAGGAGACATTCTAACAATGACTAAACGCATCAACGGCGGTACCATTGGCTTAGAAGATCGTAAAAAACATTATGAACATGCCTTGCATGTGTTGGGTGCTTAATATATGTGGATGTTGAGCTTTGTTCCCGATGCATGGTTAAATCTAGCTGTTCTAGGCGTACTAGGTTTGGGTGTTGCAATTTATGTACTCAGTTACTTTACTGTGCTTGTTCCGCCACTAATGCCTGCTCGGGAATTTATTAGAATATTAGGTACACTGGTTATTGTTGCTGGTGTATTTTTTTACGGCAGTTATGACACTGAAATGAGCTGGCGTGATCGAGTCGCAGAAGCAGAGGCCAAGGTAGCCAAGGCCGAAGCTGCAAGTCAAGAAGCAAATACTAAGTTAAGTAAAAAAAGTGCAGAGCGTGTGCAAGTTATCAAAGAGCGCGGCACTATTGTACGTCAATACATTGACCGTGAAGTTGTTCGGTATGATGAAACATGTAAAATTCCCGACGCGGTAGTTCGAGCGCACAATGCCGCGGCCCGTAACGAGGAAATCAAATGAGATATCTGTTAATTATAATGGCACTGGTGTTGTCGGCCTGCGGCACCACTGTACCAGTTGTTGCTAAATTCCCCGACGAACCGGGCAAAGCCGCCGTGGAGAAGTGTCCACAGCTGACGACAGTAGAGAACGGGGTAAAACTCAGTGAACTTACTAAGACGATTACAATCAATTACAACACGTATTACGAATGTGCTGTTAAAGTTGACACTTGGATTGAATGGTATCAAATACAAAAGAAAATACACGAGGACATTAAGAAATGAAACAACTCTTAGTTGTCACTGCTATATTGCTATCGGGATGTAGCACCATACAAGATATCAAACAGTATTGGCCACGTGACCACGACCCAGTGCTATTTAACCATCTTGTAACCACAGACATAGCCGTTAATCACATTGACTGTGACAAACCAGATTGGACCACAGCGCACCGTAATGCAGAAATCCTAGCACAGTATGCAGAATGGCGCCGAGATCCACAAACCGCTAACATGAAGGGCCTTGCGGCACATACCGAGCGTATGGCACGAGGTGGCAGTCGAACATTTTGTGAACTAGGCAAGAAGACTGCCGCACAAAGAATAGAAGCGGCACGATCCGCATGGCAAGGAAGATAATATGCACCCACTAGAACAAGAAATACAAGCAATCGTAGAACAATGTCAACTAGGCAACATCAGCACCGACGAGCGTGATTACTTACTGACCGAAATTAGAGATGTCAAGGCCGGCATAAGTTGTGCCGAGAATGAACAACTGTTCAGATATGTTGTACAGGCCTGCAACATAGGCATGCAATTGGTGTAATACTATAAATACTAAAAAGAATTTCAAGGAGCAGGCAATGTCAGAAGAAGTTAAAAGCGCAAGCGAAACAAAAAAAGAAGATTGGATGAACTCTAAGTGGCGTCCAATGATGGGCTGGATGTACATGCTGGTCTGCACCATGGACTTTGTTGGTTTCCCTGTGCTATGGAGCCTGTTACAAGCCATGAGCAAGGGTGCAGTTAATGTACAATGGCAACCCTTAACACTACAAGGTGCAGGACTATTCCATATTGCAATGGGTGCTGTTATTGGTATTAGTGCTTACGGTCGTACACAAGAAAAACTAGGTGGAGCCAACAACGGCGGACTTAATCTAGGAGCAGGCACAACATACACACCACCGGCCCCAATGGCTGGTTCAGGATTTGGAGGAACAACAAATGCAACAACCAACACACCAAGCGGGGCTCCAGCATTTGGCGCGGCCGCGGCAGGAAACCTTGGCATTCCCGGGGGCGGTTTTGGTTCACCAGCACCAGCATCAACAGGCTTTGGCGGAGGCGGGGTTGGAGGCGTACCTTCAGCAGAGATATCAACAACAGCATCAGGAAAGAAAATAGTTCCTGGGTTTGATCAACCATTAATATAAGGATACACAATGTTTGAAACATTATTTTGGATTTTCGTAGGTGCATTTGTTGGATGGAATTTTCCACAACCCGACTTTGCAAAAAATATTCAGTCAAAGTACTTGCAAAAGTACATTGACAAGTTAAAAATGATATTATTTTTCTGGAAGTAATTATGAACGCATTAAGAAGTATGTTAAGTGATGACACTGGTGCAGTAAGTAGCAAGCGTACTATCACATTTTTATCATTTTGTTTATGTGCCGCAGGGTTCATCACAAACACCTGGTTTGAAACTAAAATAGACGCAGGCTTGTTCAACAGTCTTATGTACATTGTTATTGGTGGACTGGGATTTACTGCAAGCGAAAAGTTTGCAGCCAAATAAGGAACTATTATGAAAAAGTTATTAGCAATATCAGCAATGATAGCAGAAGTAGTATTTGCAACGTGTGTAGCACTTGGATCACAATATGTCTACGCCAGTGGCGAAGAAAAGAAAGTCTGTGAAGACAAAAAAGACAAAGCCGGTAAAGTTGTAAACGGCAAAGACGGCAAGCCTGTACAAGTTTGTAAGACCATTAAAGTTCACAAAAAGGTTGAAGGCGAAAAAGTTCCAACCAAATAATTGGTAACTTTCCAATAACCGGACTGGTTGACTCCGTCCGGTTTTCCATTTATAATATAGTATGACCCATTACGCCACATTAGGTATCAACGAAACTGCTGATGCAAATGAAATCAAACGGGCTTATAGAAAGTTAGCAAGCCAGCACCATCCAGACAAAGGCGGAGATACTGCTCGGTTTCAAGAGATCGAAGCCGCATATCGTATACTAAGTGATCCTGCACAACGTGAGCAGTATGACCATCAAAGACGTAACCCTGGGGGCGGATTTCGTTTTACTGTAAATGGACAAGATATGCAGGGCATGCCTGGTGGTATGGATGATATCCTACGTAACTTTGGCTTTGGCTTTCCCGGAGGCGACCCATTTGCTCATGCTCGCCAACCCCGTCGTAACAAAGACCTGCGATTAGATATTCCTGTTACATTGGCCAGCACACTAGAAGACCAAAAGAAAACAATCAGTGTACAAACTACAAACGGACAACGAGAAAATGTAGAAATTACTATTCCAAGGGGCGCACAAAGTGGTACGCAAATTAAATACCCGGGACTTGGTGATAACTTTTTTGCCACATTGCCACGTGGTGATTTATATGTACTGATACATTTGCAACCACACGCTCCATTTGAAGTACGTGACTTAAATGTTGTAACCACTGTACACATCGATTGTTTACGGGCTGTAACTGGCGGCGAGGTCACAGTAGAAGGTATTGATGGCAGTAATTTTGTACTAAATTTAACTCCGGGTACTCAACCAAATACAACATTGCGTATACGTGATCACGGAGTTTGGCAAATACACGGCTCGACAAGAGGCGACTTACATGTTAAAATAGCCATAACAGTTCCGCGTAACTTAACTGAAACGCAGTTGCAAACGATTCGAGAAATACAATCAACTCTATAAATATTTGTGAGGCATTAATTGGAAAACGGAATGATTCACCCAAACCCCGAAATTGAAGTTGTTATTAACAGTGCAACTGAAAAAGCACGATACCACAATCACGAATATGTTACCCTAGAACACATACTATACGGACTTGTTACATACGAGCCATTTGGTAAGTTGTTAACCAACTATGGTGCTGATGTAGATGGATTGACCAAAGACACAGATGATTATCTAAGTAGCCAAACTTACTTGGTCAGTAACGAACCCGATTGCAGTCCAAAGAAAACACATACTCTGGAACGAACTCTTAATCGTGCATTAACGCAGGTGCTGTTTAGTGCTCGGCATCAATTGCAAATTGTTGATTTGTTTATCAGCATTACACAAGAACACAATAGTCATGCGGCATACTTTATATTAAAATATGGAATCGACAATCGCGATGACTTTATAAAGTTTTATAACGACAATTACCATACCCCAAGGAATCGCAAGCACGCCAATGCAATACGTGCCACAGAGATTCTTAAGGAACATTGTGAAGATTTAAACGCACAGGCAGTGGAAGGTAAAATTGATCCGGTCATTGGCCGTGATTACGAAATTGATGAGATTGCACAAGTGCTGGCTAAACGCAATAAAAGCAACATCTTAATGGTTGGAGATCCAGGGGTGGGCAAAACTGCCATTGCCGAGGGCCTGGCATTAAAGATTATTAACCAACAAGTGCCGGCATACTTATCGGACTATACAGTTTACAATTTGGATATTGGGTCAATGCTAGCGGGCAGTAAGTATCGCGGGGAGTTTGAAGAAAAACTCAAAGACACAATTAAAGCACTAATTGCCAAAGGCAAGTGTATCTTGTTTATCGACGAAGCACATCAAATGCAAGGTGCCGGATCCGGAAGCAGTGGCAATAGTGTAGACTTCGCTAACATGATCAAACCAGCACTGGGCAAAGGACAATTGAAAGTTATTGCAAGTACCACCTGGGAAGAATATAGTAAGAGTTTTGAAAAGGATCGCGCACTGATGCGTCGCTTCTATAGACTCACAATTGACGAGCCCACTCCCGCAGTGGCCAAGGATATTCTTAAAGGCTTACGTGGACACTTTGAAACATTCCATGGTGGCATCATTGACGATACGGCAATCGAAGCCGCGGTAGATCTAAGTGTACGTTATCAAACAGACAAGCGTCTCCCAGACAAGGCAATTGACCTTATTGATACTGCCTGTGCAAGATTAAAGATCAAAGAAACAGATTGGACTTGTTCTCGTGGACACATCATTGATGCTATTGCCAAATTTACAAAGATCCCTGCAGAACAAATTGGTTCAGAAACTGTTAAGAATTTAGAACACTTGGAAGAAAATGTCAAGAGCCGTTTGTATGGACAAGATACAGTAGTTGACACACTACTAGAAAAGATCTATGTGAGTCGTGCAGGACTCAAAAGCATCAACAAGCCAGTGGGCAGTTTCTTGTTCCTTGGCCCAACAGGCACAGGCAAGACCGAACTTGCTAAACTATTGGCCGAAAATCTCGGGATGAAACTTATAAGATACGATATGAGTGAATACCAAGAGAAACACACAGTTGCCAAACTCATTGGCGCACCCCCGGGATATGTAGGCTATGATGATGGAAACATCGGAGGCGGATTGCTAATCAGTGACTTAGAGAAGAGTCCCAATAGTATTGTGTTATTTGATGAGATTGAAAAAGCACACCCTGATGTCAGTAACATATTATTGAGCCTAATGGACGAAGGTGTTGTTACAAGTAGCAATGGCAAGAAAGCAGATGCACGTAACTGTATTGTTATCTTAACCAGTAACTTGGGTGCTGCTGACAATGAGCGTAAAAGCATTGGATTTGGTGATGTTGATCGTACAGACGAAGACGACAAGGCAGTTAAAGACTTCTTTAAGCCTGAATTTCGTAATCGTTTAGATGCAGTATGCAAATTTAACCGGTTAGATCAGTTGAGCATGAAGAAAATTGTTGCCAAGTTTGTTAACGAGATCAACGAGTTACTCGGCGACAAAGCGGTACGTATTCGTTTAACCGAAGCGGCCGCAGAATACTTGGCAGAAATTGGATATGACCCTAAAATGGGCGCACGACCCTTGGCACGTAAGATTAACGATTTGATCAAAGTACCGTTGAGTCGAAAGATCTTGTTTGAGAATATTCCTCGATCAAGTATCGTGATTGTTGACTGTGTAGACAAAGAGTTTACATTCACTGTACACACAAATAGTGTTCAACCTGTAGTGGATCAAGATGGATACATCGTTCTGGAAAAGTCTTAAACCCAACTTGAAACCCGATCTCGAGTTCAAGCAAACAAAGAAACAGTTCTTTGGGCGTTACCTTTGGCGTTTAGAAATACACGCCGAATGCAGTGACTTGGTTAATCCCAGTTTCAAAGACATGATGGCTGAGGTTGCCAAACGCAGAATACGTGCTCAAGCAAGGAACTATGGTGGTAGTTGGCGGTATAGCAATATTGAACGTTACGATAAAGTTGACTATGTGTTATTGCAGACAATTCGTAATATACGAGACACTTATAAAGACACCATCAAAGTACGTTGTGAAGATCCGTGGGTACAGTTCTATGCCGAAACCGAGGACGAACTCAAAGTTATTGCACAGAGTTTGAGCAAAGAAGAATGTATATTGGCCATAACTGGACCCACTCCAGGCACAGAAGCCCTGCTAACCGGTGATAAAATTATTGGTAGTCGGAAGATCGTTCATCGTTACAAAATCACATTACGAGACGGTAACTACAATCTAACATCTAAAACTCAAATATTAAATTTGCTAGAGGCACAAGGTGATGCGGTTAAAATACCCGAAAGTCTACGTCACGGATTGACCCGTGCATATACAGGCATGTGGAACACATTCTTCTATGCCAACGAAGAAAGCGTAACCACAATGTTGAATATTATACATCCAGGCATTGTAGGAAAAATTCACGAGGTTGTGCACCTAGACTAAATATTAGTATATTTCAAGGAGCCGAACGTGGCAAAGATTCAAGAAGAAGCAATCGTAATTACAGTTAGTCGACTGGTCAAAAACGATGAGCAAACGACAGATATTGTAGACACAGATACACTTGTAGCACTAGCATCAGTAGCCGAAGAACTATTGGGCAAGGGCGTGGTTGTCGAAGTCAACAAAGCATAAATTAACCTAAGAAAGTAATCAATGAGTAAAAAACAAAGCGACGCCGTTGCACTAATCAAGGCCGCGGCCGCAAAACAGGCCGCTCAGGCAAAAAATCCACAAGCAGCTCCACAAGGGATGGGTGTGCCGTTTGACTTTAGTAAAGTACACTTGCACATTGGTATCCCTTGTTATGGAGGTATGGTCAGTGAACCTACTATGACCAGTTTGTTACGATTTATCTTATTGGCACAACAAGCCGGCCTACAATGGAGCCTAGATACAATGGTCAACGAGAGTTTGGTTACTCGTGCTCGTAACAACTTGATGGCCAAGATGATGACCAATGCTGCGGCCACACACTTTATGTTCATTGATGCAGACATTCGCTTCCAACCAGAATCAATACTGCAAATGATTGCTTGTGACAAAGAAGTCATTGGCGGCTTGTATCCCAAGAAGGCCCTACCGGTTAACTATGTGATTAACCTAAAGCCCGAGACCAAGATCCAAGGCGACATCTTTACAGTAGACACAACCGGAACAGGTTTCTTGTTGTTCAAGCGTAGTGTATACGAGAAGATGATTGCACAATTCCCGGAATGCAAGTACGTTGACGATGTGGGCCTGGGCAAACAATACGAGCCAATGATGTATAGTATCTTTGATTGTAAAATTGATGCACGTGGTCACTATTTGAGCGAGGACTGGTTGTTCTGTAGACGTTGGCAGGACATGGGTGGCGAGATTTGGGTACACAGCAAGGTGTTGTTAAATCACATTGGACATTATGAATTCCAAGGTGACTTGAGTAAGATTGACGTTATTGACAAAGCCAAGAATCAATTCCACGGTGAACAAGCAGGTTTGCCTTCTGGAGTCCCGGCTGCATTACGTGATGCAGTTGGCATGGCCAAAGCCGGACAACCAGTTGCTGCAGCAACCTAATCAAAAATGAACGACTTAGAACGAGTACACGTTAAACTAGGCGTCAGTGGCACATACTGGGACAAACGGCCCCAGTATCGTGTTGAATATAACGATACAGTTGTATGTTCGGGTGAGATCACTGCCGAATCGGATGTGGTTGAATATGTAGAATTTGATTGCGAATACTCAACCGATGAGATTGCACTACGGGTGTATCTAACAAATAAAACCGATAGTGACACGGTGGAGAACGCGGACAAAACTGCTATTGTCCAAGACATGTTATTGAATATTGTCAGTTGTGAAATTGACGAAATTGATCTTGGTAACTTGATCTATGACCGGACCGAATTTGTTCCAGACAATGCCAATAACCCTACACTAAAGATCTGTGTAAACTTGGGGTGGAATGGGGCCTGGTGTCTACGCTGGACCAACCCTTTCTACATTTGGCTCCTAGAAAACATTTAAACTAAATACGCTATGGACGGAAATACTCATGTACATAGCGGAACTGTTTGAAGCACGATCACAAAAGACTTTAGTCGTATTGCCCGGGGGATTCCATCCGTTCCACCCCGGGCATCTTTCTTTGTACACCGCAGCACAACGGGCTTTTCCCGGAGCCGACATATATTATGCTGCCACAAACGACAAGAGCGAGCGTCCGTTTGACATTGCCGACAAAGCCAAGTTAGCAGAGATCATTGGTGTACCCCGAGGACATTTTGTACAGGTCAAGAGTCCGTTTCAGGCCCGGGAAATAACCAGCAACTACGATGCCGATTCAACGGTATTGGTATTTGCACGTAGCGAAAAAGATCGAAACGAACCACCACAAGCCGGCGGTGTCAAAAAGAACGGCGAGCCTGCATACCTACAACCCTATACCAAAAATCCTGCGCCAATGAGCCAGCATGGTTACATGGCGTATCTGCCCACAGTGGAATTTGACGCAGGCCCTAGCGGCGTTACCAGTGCCACACAAATTCGCGACATGTGGCCTCGAGCCAATAAGCAACAAAAGCAAGAGATTGTTGCTGATCTCTATCCACGCGACCCCAAGACAGCAAGACAAATTTTAGACAAGAACTTGTCATGAGTACTATAAGCGTTAAAATTGATGTTTATTGTACACGAGCCGAGGGTAATCCGGCTTATCGCTTGTACGTTGACGGGGATTTATTAACTGAACGCACATGGACTTGGCCTGCATACGAGGTATTTGTGCGTGAAAATATTGAGGTTAACGTCGAGCCCGGCGATCATAAACTTGATCTAGTGGACTGTAGCAACAACAATGTTTTTTATATTAAAAATATAACAGTCAATGGCACTGCAAATAATGGGCCGGTGTTCACAGTATAATATAAATATAACATATACCGGATTTAGACATGAAACCAACAGAATTTTTACGTGAATTTGATACCATGGAAGACGAGCAACTTGACGGCATGGCTCTAGGCGAACTAAAAGCCATTGCACAATCTGCTGAAAAGATTTACAATTCAGTAAAATCGGGCACGCCACTAGAAGCATGGATGTACAAAAAGATCACTAATGGCAACGAAGGCCTAACTGCTGTTGCACAACAGATCAACAACCCCGAAATTAGAGAACCACAACACAATACACTAGAATCTGCACCTGACTATTCCGACATGTTTGAAGGTACCATATACGATATGGACAAAGAGTATGGTGCGCCTGCTCCCAAACATAAGCCTCGCCCACACATGGCACCACAACGCCCACGTCATCCCGATGATCCCGACTTTATGGATCCCGACCAACGTAGACTACGTGCTGACCAGGCACGTGTCAAGAAGGCACAAGATGAATACCATGCTAAGAAAGGTGTGGCGGAAAGAATTACTCCACCGGGCAAAGATGATATGGAACAATATCGAAAAGACACAGCCGATATGGCCAAGCGAGCGATAGCGAATAAAACGCCAATGTCAAAGAATCCGGTAAACGAATTTGCCGGCGGCATGGGTGCAAGTAGTGTAGCAATAGCACCCGGAGTAGGCAAGGGCCCTAAAGTCGGAAGTTTGTTTGGCGGCAGTTATGCACCCAAGACTCCATTTAATCGGAAGCGTAAACGGTAATGGACATTAAAGATTTATTGGCACGTATAGACACCATAAACGAAGCAGCCAATCCAGCACAACAGGCTGCTATCGCCATTGCTATGAAAAAAGCAGGAGATAAACCCAAGAGTGAAGGCTCAATGAGCAGTGCTGAAAAACACAGCACTGGTCCCAAGTTTGTGGGCAAGTGGCGAGGCACAGACAGTGCCAGCAAAGCACGAGGCAAATACGTTGGTGGCGAAAGTATCTTACGTGACTTGGAACGGAAATTAGATGAAACTCCTGTACGTGACCTAATGCGCGAATATAGAGAGTTCAAAGAAGCCACAGCACCACAACAGGCACAACCTGCACAGACTGGTACGCCAACCCTGGGAGCAGATTTAACCAAGCCCGGTACACCACAACAACAGCAACAACAAGATCCTGCACAAAAAGCTGCACAACAAAAACTCGACCAACAAGAAAAAGCCGAACAAAACAACTTGCAAAAAGGTGTTGCCAGCATGAAAATGGCCGGAGCGGCAATTAGTAACCCAGCAAATTTAACAAAAGCATTTGGCAAAGTAGATGACCAACAACCGTTAAATCCTGCAGACAAAGGTGCTATTGCATCAGCTGGCACAGTGCTGGCACCTATTATGTCAAACCCACAATTACAGAGCAAGTTCAAAGACTTGGTCACACAGGCCAGTGCTTCGGCAAAACAGCAACAACAAAAACAACAGCAGGCTACAACACCCACAGGAGCCAACCAAGTAACACCAACAACGGGCGCACCAAAATGAACATACACGAACTATTTGAAGACAAGGCCAAGAAGCAACGCTTAGACCCTAAATGTTGGACAGGATACCACAAAGCCGGGACCAAGGTCAAAGGTGGTGTGCGTGTCAACAACTGTGTGCCCAATGAAGGCATAGAAGTTGTCAGTGAGTTTGCTCCACCCGGTGGCGATGATAGCGACCACGATCCCGAAGAGTTATTATTTAGATTGGCCAAGCAATGGTGGCTTGGAACTGAATCGGACATGATCCGTGTGGAACGTACCTTGGCCAGTATGGGTTGGGAAATCGGCGAAGATGAAGGCTACGACGATGGCGGCGTGTTTGTGGTACAGGCCGGTGATGAGAACGGCAAGAGCTATATCAGCTGGCCACATGAAGACTTGGCCGACGAAGGTGTGGCGGAAGAAGCCGGTACTAAAGGCTATCGTGTAACATGGTCAGAAGCAGGTAGCGATAAACACACCAGTGGCTTGTTGTTAAAACACCATGCTATTGAACATGCCAAGATGCTAAAAAACAAACCAGGCACAAGCAATGTTAAGGTTATTCCTTATCGTAGTGTTGAAGAAGGTCATCGTGACGAAGATAATCCATTTTCTAAAGGTTCAATGGGCGATGCGTTATATAAAGCATTAGGTAGCAAGAAAGTAAGTCCACAACAAGTTCAACGCAACAGAGAGCGGTTTGCCAAGCGTGATGCAGAAAGATATACCATTGCCAACGATCCGGACAAGCCAGGATTGTATCATTATTCAGACATTGCTCATGCATTGCAAAATGGTCATAGCGATTCTGCAAAAGTCTACAAACACAATAAGTTCATTGGCACAGTTGGTGATGTAAGACAGCAAGATTTGGCGGAAGGTGAACTAGATGAAAAGTCAACAAGCCAAGCACAGTTTCGCACAATGGCAGCTGCCGCACACAATCCTGCGTTTGCAAAGAAAGTTGGCATTAAACCGTCAGTGGCAAAAGAATTCCACGGTGCAGATCGTAAACAGAGTTACCGGTCATTACCTAAGAAGGTAGATGAGGGCATAATGGACTTCATGCAACCACAGCAGCCTAAGACTACAAAAGATAAACTTACATTGGCTGCAATGCGTCAAATTGAAAAGGCACGTGCCGATAAAGAACGCCAAGACCCCACGTATGTGCGTAGCAAAGACTTGCCCAAGAATCCTGACCATGTGCGTGTAGTGACAGATGCTAAAGGTGACTACAAACCGCCTAAAGAAGCCGACTACGGTGCGGACTACCAAGATATGGTTCGTCGTGTTGCGGCACAGGAAAAGCGTAAGCAACAACAGCCCAAGCCTGCAAAACGTGAAGACAGCAACATGCCTGTGGCAGTGGACAGTACTAGTCCTATACACGGCGCCAATGAAGATTCAGAAGGTGTCAGCACAAAAAACATCAGTCCCGCAAGTCAGAAACTGATACAAAAGGCACGTCAAGCTGCACCCGATGCACGTAGTGATCTTGATGCAGTATTTGCATACTTAGACGATGTTGCAAAGCGCACACAAGATAATTATGGCCGAGTCAATGACATTCTACAACAGTTAGATCCCATGAGTAATGACTTGGATAAGGCCGAACGAGAATTAGATCGTGTAAGACAAGTTAACCAAGGACAACAACAGTTATTGGGCAGACTCAAATCACGCCTAGATAAAACAGGTGCGGATACTGCTCCGGTACAGGCACAACAAGCACAACAAGATAAACGAGACGCCGACGAGCGTGACGCTATCGGCCAGCAATTGGCCCAAGAGCCACAGCAGGTTGTTGTTAAGCAAGAACCACAAGGCCCAGTTGATGCTGTAGACAAAGTAGCAAGACAAAAAGCCGATCAAGCTGAACGAGATATTCACAACTTGTATTCAAAAGATGCATCAAGTACAGCTAGTAAGACAATTAGTCAAATTCAACAGAGGATGCTTACTCCGCCTTCGGATCCCAAAATAGATCCATCAACTACAGTGGTTAATCCAGATAAGATAAAAGCCCTTGCAAAGAATTTTTTACAAAAAGATGAAATTACCGAAGACATCTACGAGAGCAGATTGTACAAAATGAAGCTGGCTGGATACTTTGACTAAATACTACTATGAACGAAGAACTACAAAAAGCAGCCCGAGTTGCATTTGCTACAGAATTTAGCTTTTATCTAAAAGCACACTACTTCCACTGGAACGTAGAGGGCATTCACTTCCAAGAGTATCATGCATTGTTTGGCACCATATACGAAGAAGTTTATGGCATAATTGATGAGTTTGCCGAAAAGATTCGTAGTCTAGGTGCTTATGCCCCTGGAAGTTTCAGCAAGTTGAGTTTACTAAGCCGTATCGAAGATGAGACCGAAGTACCCGATACAGGCGCCATGGTTGCCATGTTGTTGGAAGATAGTGACCGTACTTGTGCGCTATTAAAAGTGGTTTACGATGTTGCTGAGTCTGTAGGTGAACACGGCTTCAGCAACTTCTTAGCCGAGCGTATGGATGCACACCGTAAACATTCATGGATGCTACGTAGCAGTTTAAAATGAACGTCTATGACTTATTTGGCGAAGATGCCTCTGGGGTAGTCGCTAATAAGCGTCAAGCACGGGATCCACGTTACAGCATGAGCCTTAGCCCGGACGTTCGGCCTGGGGAAATTACGAGACAACTTAAAAAATATAATCTTGTAGAAGGTGAAGAGAATTTAGCACGTTTAGATGCCATACTCGTAGACCTTTGTGCAGGAATCATTCGACATCAAAAACAAGATAACAACCGTTATGGACTAGTTGCTGCCGCAGTAGTTGATCCCGACCATAATGTTGTATACGGTATCAATAATCTACAAAGCACGGGTAAACGTGTACATGCTGAACGTGCCGCATTGGCCAACTACAAACAAAAACATGGTGACATTCCCGAAGGTAGCGTAATTGTTACTACACTAAGCCCTTGTACAGAACCCATGCAAGATCGTGAGGGCATGAGTTGTAGTGAACTAATAGATACTACCCCCATACGTAGGGTCTATGCTGGCTACAGAGATCCAAGTCAAGACCATTTGACACATGATGACTTTGATGTGGTTGTCACAAATAACAGCAAACTTGAACAGTTATGCAAGGGCTTTGCTGATTGTTTCTTAAAGGAAGATGGTGCACAGGGCGGTAAACTGGTTATATTTGACATTGATGACACTCTGGTTAATACCAACACCAAAGTCATAGTTAGACGCGATGGCCGACCGGTCCGACAATTAACAAGTCAAGAGTTCACACACTACAAGTTACAACCTGGCGAAACTTTTGACTTTGGTGCATTCAGTGATGCTGAAGAATTTGCCCGCGAGAGCAGACCCATTGTGCCAATGATACAACAGTTAAATGCCGACATTGCCAGTGGCAATAAAGTTGTTATGATAACTGCACGTAGTGACTTTGATGATCGTGACACATTCCTAAATGCTTTTAGACAGTGGAGTGTGGACATTGATCGTGTACACGTATATCGTGCCGGAAACGATCGTCGGCCTGTGAGCGTCGATGCCAAAAAGGCCGACATTGTACGCAGACTATTGGGGAGTGGTAACTACTCCAAAGCCATCATGTATGATGATAGTAAACCAAATCTACAGTCGTTTGTGCGATTACACCGTGAGTATCCCTCAACACGTTTTTATGCGTGGCATGTAGACCATGGCGGACATACCACTGAGTACGCACGTACAGGCATACGTCAACCCGATGCCATGTTTGAAGCCGATACAGCCGGAGAAATAACCGATGCTGTTATTGACTTTTATAAAAAGCAAGACATCAAACCTGAGAAGGTCAACGACTATGTAGAACATGCTGTTGACTTGTTACATCGAGCAGATCCTACAATACGTGGTCGTGTACGAGAGATATTAAGCCGAGCAAATAAAAACCCCTATATACAAGGTGGTGTTATTACTACAGTGGGCGCATTGTTAACTGGTGGCTTGTTAACCACTGCTAGCCAGATGCACTTGACTCCGGCACAGACCAACATCCTGTTACAAGCAGTATTGAACACAGTCATCCCCACTGTAGTAAGTCGTGTAAATGGCAAGAACTGGATAGACACAGTCAAGTACACCTTGGCCAGTGCTGGAATTGGCACAGGCATTGCGCTACTAAGCGAAGATACCGAGTCTGACATTGATAGCATTGCACAAGAGTTTGTTGAGTTTGTCAGCAAGCGATTACAGTTTGATCAAATGCCACACATTGACTTTGTTGAGCATGTAACAGGTACAGAACATCCCACATTTGGGTCGTACGACAGCAACACCGACGTGATCAACATCGGTACTAGTGATCGACATGTCATGGACATCATGCGTACATTAGCACACGAGCTGGTACATCACAAACAACGTGAAACTAAATCAGAATTAGATGGTGGCACTGCTAGTCGGGACGAGAATCAAGCCAATAGCGTAGCCGGAACACTCATGCGTGAGTTTGCTGATCAACACCCCGAATACTTTGGTGGCAAGCCGGGTGTAGCAGAAGGCAAAGAACAGTTTAATTATGAATTAGCACAAAAAGGATTTCACTTTGAACAAGAAATTGGCGGAGTAACATATAGGGTAACGAATAAAAAAGGTGGCTCAGATAATATCAATATTGAAGCCATAGATGATAAAGGACAGGCAATAGGATTTGCTCGCTTTTGGATGCACCAGTACAAAAATGGATTAGAAAGCCTGAGTACTCAGGTAAGAGATGACTGGCAGGGAAAAGGAATAGCCGCAAATATGTATGCCGTTATGCGTATGTTAGGTGTTAATATACATCCAGCGTCAATGCAAAGTGATGATGGTAAAAAGATGTGGGACAAGTGGAACAAGCAAGGTGATGCCCGGCACATCAAAAGTATGAATGCCAAAATGGCGGAAAACTTTGCTGACGGCAAGAATCCAGGACGCAAAGGACTTGCCAAGCGTTCGGGCGTCAACACCAAAGCCAGTGTTAGCACTTTGAGAAATGTTGCCAAACATTCCTCAGGTGAGAAGCAACGTATGGCACATTGGTTGGCCAACATGAAGGCTGGTAGGGCAAAGGCACGTAAAAAATGAACATAGTTTACATTCACGGGGCCAGTGCCACCAGTGAGAGTTTTAACTATATACGCAGCAAAGTAGGTCGGGGCACGGACATCAACTACGACAGTCGCAACGGGTTTGAAAACAACCTAAATGACATGTTGGCGACATTGAAAGAACAAGATGACATGTTCTTTGTAGCACACAGTCTGGGTGGAATATACAGTTTGCACATTGCCAACAGTTTACCTGACCGAGTTCTAGGAGCAGTTACAATCAGTACGCCATATGGTGGTGCACAAGTAGCCGAAGTGGCCAAATACTTTTTACCATTTAGTAGACTCATGCGTGACATTGGACCCAGTTCGTGGGCTATGACTCAAGCAGACACAATCAAGATTCAACACCCTTGGTGCAATGTGGTCACTGTACGGGGGCAAAGTCCTTTTATACCAGATGCCAATGACGGGGTTGTAACTGTAAAAAGCCAACAACATCATGTGGATATGGAATTGGTTGAAGTTGACTACAATCACTATGAAGTTTTACAGTCCGACACAGTGGTTCGACTGGTCCGAGATCGAATCAAAACATTTAATCGATTATCGTTATAAAGGTGTGCGGCAATGCACTACGAAGCTCCGCCTGCCAATTCGTTGTTGCCCTATACTAAAATACAGAAAGTTAAATAGGTTCTTCAATGCATTACGCTGTATTGTTACCGCACTAAATATTTATATGAATCCCTACCCTGTATATCCTGAAGACGATGGTTCGGATCGATTCCGTAATCCCTATAGTCCCGTGTAAGATCACCTACCTTAGGCCGTACTTAGTACGGATTGGTGAATAGGCGGCTGCTGCCTAAACTGAAGTCACGCCAAACTTCTGTTAAAGTGAGCACTTTCCATTTGTATTTCTATATTAATTCTGTTATAATACGTCAATGAGCAAACGAGATAACATACTGTTTATTAAATATGTACACACCTGTATCCAGGACTATGCAACTCAGGTTGCAGCAGTTCATATTGTTGACAGCACAACCGAAAGAATTTATATAACGGAATTATTCCGAAGATTCACAGAAAAATTTCCAGGTGATCCACTGATACAAAAATTGTTCGACTCTGAATTATATACTTACAATGATTTAGTGCGTGCCAATGACCAAGACCAAGAATTAATAACTTCTTTTTTAAAAACACTAGATCTCAAAGACACTGTCGAGGTTAACAAAAGTAAAACTTTGGAATTCTTAGAAGACCTTAGTGATCAAAATCGCTTCTATTATCAACTTTCCGGAGTGCTGCGTAAATGCATACAAAATCCGATATAACATACGTCCGCCCGGCCGACATACCTACCGATAACTTATACGGTAATTTTTGGAATTCTATTAGAGGTACCATTTATGCCATTGATGGGTTGCGGGCACGCAATGGTACGTTTAATACACCGTGGGAATATTACATAAACCCAGCATTTACAACACCACAGTGGAGATTTGTTGATTATAATCTTGCTGATATATACGACCAAAGAGCATTAGAACTGGCCAACATTGCACGTACACAAAATAAAAAAATCTGTATCATGTGGAGTGGGGGAATAGATTCTACTAGTGTACTCGCTAGTTTTATTAAAAATCTTAATACCAGTGATTTAAAAAACATTTGTGTAATATTAAGTCTTGCCTCTATAGAAGAAAATACACAATTCTATCAAAAGTTCATTCAAGGTAAACTTGAATGTATGCCCTTATTTGAGTTAAATGTATGTGATAAGTTTTTAAATGAAAATATACTAATAACTGGAGATCCCGGTAATGGCCTATTTGGGCCAAGTCAAGGTATGTACAAGCACCTACTTGAAGACAACCGATATAAACTGCCCTGGCAAGATAACACAGATTTAATTAAATTAGGCATCCATTCCAAGACCACAGGGTTTGCCAATTGGTATGTGGGAAAGATTACAAAAAATTTATTAGAAGTAAATCTTGATGGTGTTGAAACTATTGCCGACTGGTGGTGGTGGCATTATATTAATTTCAAGTGGGAATTTAGTATTACAAGACCTTTGTTTTATTCTAGACATAATCCAAAAGAGTCAATAAGCCAGGAGAACTCAAATAACCTTATAACTTGTACATTTTATAATACAGAAAAATTCCAACTTTGGAGTTATAGTAATTTAAAAAATCATGTTAGATCCGGTAATCTCAAGGAACACAAACTAATTGTTAAAAAATACATTTTTGATTTAGATCATGATATAGACTATCTCGAAAACAAATTAGTAGTACAGTCACTTCCAAAAAATAAAGAACAATTAAAAATATTGCCGCTATACTATACAAAAGATTGGGTCGCACACTACGAGTCCGATCCTGTTGCATATTCTAAAATAAAAACCGCACTCGACGACTATACAGGTTAATCTAAACCATTGCTTTTTTACAACAATTCATATACAATACATTTTTAGGAGAAACTATGAGTGACTATAACCGCAGCTTTAACGGCGAAGCAAAAATCAAACTTACCCAATTGATCAATGAGGGTATGCAGGTCATGCAAGAAATCGAAGACTTGAGTGCCGGCCTTAGTGAAACTGTCAAGGCCATTGCCGAAGAACTTGAGATCAAACCCGGTACCTTAAAGAAAGCAATCCGAATCGCACACAAGGCACGTCTAGGCGAAACCAATCGCGATCACGACGAGCTAAACACTATTTTGGAAACAGTTGGTAAAACTCTGTAAATGAAGACCATTGTTCATACCTGTAGCAGCGTTCTAGTGCGGCCCAACGGCATTGTGCGATACATGAATACTGTTATGGACCTGCAACGCAGTCAAGGACATCATGTCGTCTTTGTAACCGATGCTAACCCCACACAGAAGATTTCAGCAGACGAAACGATTTTTCTTAATTTAGAGTCGCGATATCGGCCCAACTTAAAGGACGGGCATGTATGGTTACAGGTAGACCGTAATGTTGTGTACGACGTAGAAGTGGCGTTTCGCAGACTGGATATAGAGCCACATCTGGTGATTGCACATGACCTACACAGTTTTTTAGGTTGCGAAAACAAGTTTAGAAACGGTATTTTTATACAACATGAAAGTGATGTGTACTATGCTGGAGCTCGTTATAGTTTTCTCAGTGACGAATACTTGCAAGAACAAATTGATACGGTCAATACCACCGGATGGCGTATAGGGTTAAATGTACCCACTACAAATGTTGCGCCATATCGTCCAGTATACACACCAACACCATTTACAGTAGCACCTCGACCCGACATAGAACGGACACGTGGTTTGCTATACATTGGTGATGCCACTGAACGCAAAGGTGCTAGAGAGTTTATGCAGGTTGCACGTAAACTAGGAGTTACACCAACAGTAATTACACATGAACGTGATGCAGAAGTATTTGCAGGAGCAGATGTACACACATTTGGTCTTGATGAACGTGCAGCAATGTATGAGTTAATGGCTCAACATCGTGTGGCATACGTACCTAGTCGAAATGAATGTCCGGGACTGGCGGCTCTAGAGTGTTTGCAGTTTATGCCTGTGGTGGTGGACAGTCAATATGCTTGGACCCGGTGTCTGGCAGACTTGGGTGTAATTCAAGCCACAGGTGCAGAAACAATTGCTGTGATTGATGGACTATTAAAAACATATACGCCACACGACCGACAGTTATTAGAAATTTGGGCACGTAATAATCAACAACTTTGGATTAACTTAACAACATGACCGTATTACACGACACGTGGCAGTATATCAAAAACGACTGGAACAGTTATCCATTGAGATTCTGTGCGGAATTTTTTGCCTGGACCTGTAGTGTAGTCAGTGCCATAATATTTGCTGTTACAGTGCCCAACATTCCAGTGGTGCCATTATATGCTATTTTTATTTCGGGGTGTGTGGCCAGTGGATGGGCCTGTTACACACGCAAGAGTTTTGGCCTAATGGCCAATAGTGTGTTCCTGGTCACAATTGATGGCATTGGTTTAATACGCTTTGCCTTGCAATAGGATAAGTATTATAGAGTCGCCGACTTAAACGGCATGTAGAGTATTTGTGAGCTCAAAGTCACATGGGAGAGTAAATTGATAGTATTTTCGCCTGCCCGCACAGGATCTTCCTTGATTGTAGGAAACTTGAATAGATACTTCCACACCTCCGTTACTCACACGCACAATCAATATGAACCATATCATAATGAGTCAACCTGCATTTTATCCAGCAGGGAAAATATCATTGACTCCGTACTGAGCCAAGTGTTAGTAGAAATAACTGACGAGGCATCTGTATACTCTAATAAAATAATAGTTCCATTCGTCCTCAATCCCGAAAAGTTTGTTAACTCGTATCAACTTCACCGAGACTTTTATGGTCAAATTGATGTTAGTCAATACCAACGAGTCATTGAGGTCTTGTACCAGCCACTGATGGATGACCCTTACTATTTGTTTCGTCAACTGGGTATATTAGAGCAAACAGTTTATGACAAAACTAACAAAAGCGTGTATAATTATAATACCCTGATTATCAATATTGATCAATTGAGGCAGATTGCCAAAAGACTTAATCGTTACGACGATGTTGCAGTTGTTGCAGAACTTGAAGAAGAAAGAAAACGGAATTACTAATGAGTTATGTTGACGCACTATTTGATAGAAACAAAGACCGCATACACGTTGTTGAACGTGTCGATGGCGAACGACAGTATAAAGAATATCCTGCGGATTATATTTTCTATTACGACGATCCTCGAGGCAAGTTTCGCACCATATTCAACACACCGGTGAGTCGTTTTAGCAGCCGAAACAGCAAAGAATATCATAGAGAAGTAAAAGCACTAAGTGGCAAACGACTATGGGAAAGTGACATTAATCCCATCTTCCGTTGTTTAGAAACCAACTACTTGGGTGTAGACTCGCCTAAACTGCAAACTGCATTTTTTGACATTGAGGTTGACTTTGACCCCGAGCGTGGTTATAGTCGACCCGAAGATCCATTTAATAAAATTACTGCCTTCTCTGTATACTTGGACTGGATGGACAAGTTAGTCACGCTAGTTGTACCACCAAAGACTTATAGTTGGGAAACTGCCGAGGAAGTTTGTCGAAAGTTCGACAACTGTTATTTGTTTGAGCGTGAGGAAGACATGATCAATACTTTCCTTGACCTTATACAAGATGCAGACATACTCAGTGGTTGGAACTCAGAAGGATTTGACATTCCCTATACTGTGATGCGAGCCACACGGGTACTGAGTAAAGACGATACACGTCGTTTTTGTTTATGGAACCAATTGCCCAAGGAGCGTACATTTGAACGCTTTGGTGCAGAGAACTTGACATTTGACTTGATTGGTCGTGTGCATATGGACTATATGCAACTGTACCGCAAGTACACCTATGAAGAACGGCACAGTTACAGTTTAGATTCAATTGCTGAATACGAACTAGGTGAGAGTAAAACTCCCTATGAAGGAACATTAGACCAGTTATACAATAAAGACTTCCCCACCTTTATTGAGTATAACAGACAAGATACCATGCTGATTGCAAAGTTTGATAAGAAGTTACGCTTCTTAGATCTTGCAAACGAACTTGCTCATGATAATACGGTGTTGTTGGCTACTACAATGGGTGCAGTAGCAGTGACCGAGCAGGCCATCATTAATGATGCACACCGACGTGGTATGATAGTTCCTAACAGGAGAGGACGTGATGATAAAGAACAAACCCAAGCCGCAGGTGCCTATGTTGCTTACCCCAAAAGAGGTATGCACGAATACATTGGCGCCATCGACATCAACTCGCTCTACCCCAGTGCTATTCGCGCCCTTAACATGGGTCCAGAAACCATTGTTGGACAACTCCGCCCCATAATGACTGATCGCTATATCGGCGAGAAGATGACCGAGAACGGAGGAAACTTTGCCGATGCATGGGAAAACATGTTTGGCAGTTTAGAATATACCGCTGTCATGGCAGCGGAAGTTGGTACAGAGATCACTGTAGACTGGGAAGGTAACGGATCGAGTACTGTACATAGTGCCGCAGAAGTTTGGCGTATGATTTTTGATAGCCGACAGGCTTGGACACTGAGTGCTAACGGCACTATCTTTAAGTATGACATGAAGGGCATTATCCCTGCACTCTTAGAACGTTGGTATAGTGAACGTACAGAAATGCAGACCAAACTCAAAGCTGCAACAACAGACGAAGACAAAGCCTATTGGGATAAACGACAACTAGTTAAGAAAATTAATCTAAACAGTTTGTATGGCGCATTGCTTAATCCTGGATGTAGGTTCTTTGACAAGCGTATTGGACAAAGCACCACGCTGACCGGACGTGCCATTGCACACCATATGGATAGTCATGTCAATGAAGCCATCACCGGTAAGTATGACCACGTGGGCGATGCAGTCATATACGGCGACACCGACTCGGTATACTTTAGTGCATGGCCCATGGTTCGAGATGAAGTAACAGCCGGAACCATGCAATGGAACCGAGATATTGCTATACAGTTATACGATCGCATTGCAGACAGCGTAAATGAATCATTCCCGGCATTTATGGAACGTGCATTTCATTGCCCAAGAGAAATGGGTGCTATCATTAAAGGCGGGCGTGAACTTGTTGCTCGCAAGGGCTTGTTTATTAAAAAGAAACGTTATGCCGTACTGATTTACGACAAAGAAGGCAAACGCAAAGATGTAGCAGGCAAAGCCGGTGAAGTAAAGGCCATGGGGTTGGATTTGAAGCGCAGCGACACACCCCGGGTAGTACAAGACTTTTTAAGTGAGATCTTATTGGATGTACTAACACGAGAAGGCGATGTGCGTCAACTTGTGATTGACAAAGTCAAAGAGTTTAAAATTGCGTTCAAAGATCGCCCGGCTTGGGAAAAAGGTACACCCAAGCGTGTCAACAACTTGACCAAGTATAGTGCAGAAGAAGCCCGACTGGGCAAAGCCAACATGCCTGGACACGTTCGTGCGGCCATGAATTGGAACAACTTAAAGCGTATGCACGGTGACAACTATAGTACTGCTATTGTTGATGGTATGAAGACTATTGTTTGTAAACTAAAAGACAATCCCCTGGGCTATACCAGTGTTGGTTACCCCACAGACGTGTTACATATTCCACAGTGGTTCAAAGACTTGCCGTTTGACAATGGTGCAATGGAAAGTACTATTGTAGATCAAAAAGTAGAAAACTTATTAGGTGTGTTATCCTGGAAGATTGCCGAGAACACAGACGTTAGCAGTACATTTGATGATTTGTTCAGTTGGGAATAAACATGAAGTTATATGACCTAATAACATTCAAGAAGAGCCTAGAGGCCAACTTGGACACTGCCGACGTATGTGCTGCCGTTGAACGGTTGACTAAGAGCCTCAGTGACATCAAGCATCAATCTGTTCTTGCGCCTCATAATGCAGAATATGTTGATCAGTTAATTGCACACTATCAAAATCTCTTACCCGAAATTAATGTTACATTAGAGAGTAAACAGTCTAAGATTTCAGAAATCAATGACATTATAACTAACGAGAGCCATAAACTATTTGCCAACAGTTACGACTTAGAAACGCACAATGGCGGGTACGAGCATGTTCGCGATCGACGTAAACTTAAATTGCACGAGGATACCGAACAATTAATCAAGCAACGTATTATGTTGTATACCAATTGGAGATATCCAGCATTGGAAATAGGATGCAGAGAAGGGGAATGGACGCAGTACATGGTGGCCGCAGATCCCTTGTATATTGTAGATCAGTTTCCCGAGTTTTTAAAAACTGCCAATGAGCAATTTCCAGATCAATACCAAGGACGTTTACGCAAGTATCAGATTAAAAAAGAAACACACGATTTAAGTGCGTTACCAACGGGGCAGTTTGCTTTTGTATTTTCGTGGGGCTACTTCAACTATATTAGCCTAGACACATTTACACAAGTAATACGACAATTAAGCACATTGATGCGGCCCGGTGGTGTATTCCTTTTCAGTTACAATGATGGCGATACTCCAAACGGTATGGGCATGGCAGAAAACTTTGGACAAAGTTATTTGCCAAAGAGTTTGCTAATCCCTACTTGTCAAGGTGTTGGGTTAGAAGTTGTTGCTGAATACAGTCCCGAATCCAATATACATTGGTTAGAGGTAAAGAAACCTGGAGTACTGCACACAGTCAAAGCGCATCAAGTATTAGGCAAAATACAGAGACGAGAAGATACAGAAATTAATTGACAGATCTAAATACATTTGTTATAATCAATCAACAGAGGAGAAACTATGCAGGATTATTTAAAAGACATTGTACAACACACAAACGGATTGGGCAATATTGACCTAATTAAAATTACAGGTACCGATACTGAGACCCTAATTAATAGTGTCAGCGAAGACCGTAGTGTTATTTTAGAAGCACGTTTTAAAAGCGCACACCCCGACTTTATTGGTACATTTGGTATGCCAAATCTAGGCAAACTAAAAACAATTTTGGGCATTGAAGAATATGCCAAGGATGCTCGGATCACCATCAACACGCAACAGAATTCAGCAGGCGAAACTGTTCCGTGTGGCATTCACTTTGAAAATGCCGCGGGTGACTTTAAGAACGATTATCGTTACATGGATGCTAATGTGATCAATGACAAACTTAAAACTGTCAAGTTCAAGGGTGTACAATGGGGTGTAGACTTTGTGCCCACAGTAGCAGGCATTCAGCGTTTGCGTATGCAGGCCAGTGCCAACAGTGAAGAAACTACATTTACTGCCAAAACAGATGCGGGCAATTTAGTATTTTACTTTGGTGACCCAACAACACACGCCGGAAACTTTGTGTTCCAAGCAGGCGTAAGCGGAACATTTACAAAGACCGCATGGCACTGGCCAGTCAATGTTGTTATGGGCATTCTAGCATTACCCGGAGACAAGACATTTAAAATGAGTGATGCAGGTGCTAGTAAGATCACTATTGACTCGGGCTTGATTGAATACGACTACATTCTGCCAGCGCAAACCAAGTAATGAGCTTTTTTGAGCATTGGCAACCTAGGGGGCATGTGTTTGGCACTTGCATGAGCAAGCCGGGCACAGACCTTATGTATGTGAACATTCCCAAGAATGCCAGCTCATGGACCAAACCCAACCTCTTAGACTGGGGTTGGGAATTTTATAATTATCACTTTGATCACATGTATCACAAACACACTGTAGTGGTGTTACGTGATCCTGTGGAACGTTGGCTCAGCGGTGTTTGTGAATACTTTGCTCTTTATCATGAGCACATAGATGTTGCACAGTTTAACTCGGCATTCTATGATTTGGTATTTGATCAAGTTACTCTTGACGACCATACAGAAAAACAAGTATACTTTATTGAGGGACTTGATCCCAGTCGTATGACATTTTTCCGTTGTGACTCAACTTATCGATTATACTTTGCACAGTTTTTGAGAAATCAAGGATTGGCAAATAATTACAGTAATTATGATTATCAGCACACAACAGATGGTAACGAGATTAGAACCAAGTTTAAAAATATTTTTGCACCCTTGTTATCGAACTCTAAATACCTCGAGCACATAAAACAGCACTTCAAAAAAGACTACGAATTAATAGATAAAGTAAATTTCTGGCATGGATAACTTAACACAAAAACAACTAGACTATGCAGTATTCTTACCTGCAATATCAGGCTTCTATGCCACATTTGTTGGCAAGCAACGCACCGAACCCTATGTAGATCCTGCACGTTTCCCGCAGGCCCTGCAGACCAAACTCACAGACATGGAACAAATGAACTGGCTTAACAGCACACAGGCCCTGTTTCCATACAAGTGGAGCCTGCATTCAGGTGGGCATGCCAATCACGATCTAACCAAGTTCATCAGTAGCGAGGAAATGATTCGCACACGCGAAGCAGGTAGTTTATTATTGGGCGACTCGGGTGGATTCCAGATTGCCAAAGGCTTATGGGAAGGCGACTGGAAGGCCAATTCGGGTTGTCCCAAAGCACAGGCCAAACGTGAAGCAGTACTAAAGTGGATGGATGGTGTTGCTGACTATGGCATGACATTGGATATTCCCACATGGATTGTGAACAATCCCGAAGCCGGTGCCAAAGTGGGTATTTTACGACACGAAGAAGCAGTGGCTGCAACGCACTACAATAATGAATACTTTATCAAACATCGCAAAGGTGTTGAAGCGGGCGGAGTTAAAATCCTAAACGTGCTACAGGGCGCAAGTCATGAAGAAGCCGAAGAATGGTATCAGCTCATGAAAGCATATTGCGATCCTGTGCAGTACCCCGGGCGTCACTTCAATGGTTGGGCTATGGGCGGCCAGAACATGTGTGACGTGCATTTGATTCTAAAACGGTTAATTGCACTCAAGTATGACGGATTGTTACAAGAAGGTGTACACGATTGGATGCACTTCTTGGGCACAAGTAAACTAGAGTGGGCAGTATTACTCACTGTAATTCAACGCAACGTTCGCAAGTATGCCAACCCGGCATTTACGATTAGTTTTGATTGTGCAAGTCCTTTCCTTGCTACGGCCAATGGACAGGTGTATTATGAAAATGCTTTCCCGCACAATGGCAAGTGGAGTTACAAAATGGCCGCAAGTGCCGACGACAAAAAGTACAGCACAGACACACGCAAGTTTAGTGCGGCAGTGGTACAGGATGGCATCTTCCCCAACTTCACAGACAGTCCCATTACCGACATGTGCCAAATGAAAGACATTTGCATATACAAGCCCGGTGACTTGAACAAGAACGGTAAAGAAGGTCAAACCAGTTGGGATAGTTTTAGTTATGCACTATTAATGGGACATAATGTTTGGATGCATTTGACCGCAGTACAAGAAGCCAATAGGCGCTTTGATGCCGGCGAGTATCCTGCAATGATGCGTGGCCGAGTAACCGGTGAACGTTTTGAGGACATTGTGGAAGCAGTATTTGCTGCTCCAGACCGTACCACAAGCGAGGCCATCATTGACAGTTACAGTCGTTACTGGATGGAAATTATTGGCGGGCGTGGACGTTTAGGCAAAAAGGTGGTACACGTCACTGCACCACATTTTAATAGTCTTTTTGAGACTATTGAAACTGAATACGAAGAACCCGAACTTAGCGAACAACTACTTGACAATTTGGAGGAATAATGAGTAATTGGTTAAACAGGCTAGCACATTTAGAAGAAGAACATCGTAGATTGGACAAACTAATTGACCAAATGATACGTGAAGGTCGATACGAAGACATCAGTATGCATGATTTGAAGAAACAAAGGTTGCATATTCGGGACGAAATTGTTACACTAAAAGCACACAACACCAAAGAGCAAAATGATTAGAGCTGGACACGAGGAAGTCAACTTCTTCACTGGTACTGAAGTAGAACACACACCTGCTATGGGATTACAAACTCTGTTTGTAGTAGGTGTTCAAGATGTACAAGAGATACAAGACTGGATCAATGACTTTGCCAGTTACGAAGACGCCACAAAGCACATCCGACACATCTACTTTGGTGCCAACATGAGCTTTCCAAAATGTGATGTCAATGATGTTGCAGTCTGGACTCCATGGGACCAAATGATTCGACATTTTTTAGACCTAGGCTATTTGTGTACATTAGACATTGATGTCACCTGTGTCGAAGGATTGTTAGAAAGTATGTTGGTCGAGTACGATAACTTCGTCCCCATGATATCAGTTAAAATGCCGTACATCCGACAGTTGGGCTATAACGCCATAATCAAAATAGACGATAAGGACTTCCAGGCCACTAACCCCGGTGTATGGTGCCATAGCGTACACACACTAATGGACCGCCGAGTATTCACCGACTGGTCACAATATACCAAAGACGAGGTATTATGACATCAGTTAGAGTTACAAGCATAAAAAACAATATCCAAGTTGGCACTGTAATCCCAACATCGGCAACAAAAACTGATAACGGCGTTGGCCACTGGGCAGACGATGAAATTGAAAGCAACGGACACTCTGTTGATAGAAACGGTACTGTCGACCTTCCGGATATTGGTGTTGAAAATAAAACAAAGAAACGTGGTACCAACGCTGCGTGGACACAAGGATCTATAACTATCGAGAATATAAAATCAACTGCCAAGTTAACAGACACCCGAATATGGGAAAAGATGAAAAATCAGAATCAAGTAACTTGGGACGAGACTGTGCAAAAAGTAGTTGGGGTCGAAATAGTCAACATGGATATTGAGGAAATTCGTAAGTTGCTACAAGAAGGTTGGGACGATGTAAGGCAACAAGTCTTAAACGGAAACGGTAGCAAAAACATAACCAGTAAAAACAAAGTACTGGTCTTAGATGGATACAATAGCGATACATCTTATAACATCAGAATTCCTAATACTGCTATGAATAAGATTCGCAGTATTTCAAGAACTAAAAATTCAATGGATCGACTTTTTGAATATGGAGAATAAAATGAATCAAGAAGCAAGAGAAACTATAGAACGAATCAAGGATGCGGCACAACGCACCATATTTGTAACATTCCAAAAGGAAGGTATTCACTGCTATCCGGCAGCGGCAACTGACCCACAACTGGCAACAGGCGATGAGTATGATGTGAGCTTTTTGGGCTCGCCGCATCGTCATATATTCCACTTCCGTGTGGGCATTGCGGTATTCCACAATGACCGCGATATTGAGTTTATTCAATTCAAACGCTGGTTGAAAAATCTTTACAAAGATAGTATACTAGCACTAGACTACAAGTCATGCGAGATGATTGCAGATGACTTGTATGTACAAATTGCCGGACGTTACCCGGGCCGCAATGTCACAATTGAAGTATCCGAGGACGGTGAAAACGGATGCGTCATTCACTACAACCTTACCCGTCCAAACCTTTCCATCGTAATTTAAGGAATAATAAAAATGGCAGATGCAAATCTAAAAAAATATCTCGTAATGAAGCCTGAGGTACGCAATATTTTTGAAGACTTGGAAGTCTACAAGCAGTTTTGCGTAGACTACGGATACGTTTATGATGAACGTCATCTCTACAACGAGCGCACACCTTACGGTGAGTTTGTACGTTACCAAAATGGTAAGAACCCTTGGGACTACTGGCGTAGTCCACGTCGTGAGCGCACAGACTTCCGTCCACGTGATGCCAACAGCAATTGGAAAGTGCGTGAGAATCGTCAATGAGAAAACTGTACTACATGGGCTTAGAGCCCTACAAGGCACGTTACACACTACAGTTAACTGACTGGAACACTAGGGTGTTTGAACGTCGTGGTATCAACTACGAGATTGTGCCCGGCGAAACACTCAGCAATGACCAAGCCATTGTAACAGGACAGGTACTAGACGCACATGGGCGCACATACTTTGGCATGAGCCAACTGATGAATCTGGTCAAAATGATGAAAGCAGGAGAAGTAACCAATGAAGATGTTATCTACTTTGAAGACATGTTCCAGCCAGGTATGGAATCATTACCGTACATCATCGATCAAGTTCCAGCTAATCTACGCCCTCGCATTTTTGTTAGGTGTTTGGCTCAGTCGATCGATCCCGACGATTTTGTCCACGTATGGGGCATGAGTCGGTGGATGGGTCTCTATGAAAAGATGGTAGACAGTTTTGTAACTGGTGTGTTGGCCACTAACGAAGAAATGGCGATGCACATGAAGATTGCCGGCTGGACTGCTCCCATCTACAACATCAGTGGACTAGCATTTGGCAAAGCCGAAGTACAATCGCGTGTTGACGCAATCCGGCCATTTGCGGATCGCCGACGCCGTGTGGTGTTCAGTGCTCGCTGGGATCAAGAAAAACAACCCGACTTTTACATGGATGTTATTGAAGCATGGTTCCGACGACATGTGGGTTCGAATGTAGAGTTTGCTGTTTGCAGTGGCGCAAAACTAAAAAGCAACAACGACAGTTATATGCAACGCACACGTGACATGCAAGCACGTGGCCTGTTGACTGTAAACGAGGACTTGAATAAAAATGACTACTACAACATCGTTAATGATAGTCGTGTTGTGTTTAATTGTGCTTTACAAGATTGGGTCAGCAATACCGTCAGTGAGGCTGACGCTTTGGGGTGCAACGTGCTTTACCCTGCTTATCGTAGTTTTCCTGAAACTTTTGCTAATGACCACACGAGGCTCTACGTTCCCTGGAGCATAGAAGATGCCTTGGACAAATTAGAACCTTTGTTGGACGCCGCAAGTCCCTTAATGGGCCGTATCAGTGATTACAACAATGGCACAGTTGATCGTATTTGTGACATCTTAGAAGGCTCGGGCGAACATTGGTTGCGTATGGATACAGATTATCGCAAGCACACACGTGAGTCAAAGTATTAATGACAAGAACCATAATTGTAACCGGAGGATCGGGCTACATTGGCAGTCATGTGGCACGAGCATTTAAACAAAACGGAGATCGTGTACACATCATTGACCGTGTGTTTAGAGCACATACTCTCAAAGACATCGATGGTTATATGATCACTGACTTTGCCAGCGACGAAGCATTGGCCATGATAGTTAATTTAGCACCCGATGTCATTGTACATTGCGCCGGAACAAGTCTTGTTGGCCCTAGTATGACTGCACCCGCAGAATACTATGACAATAATATCAGTAAAACTATTCGTATGTTAAATGTCTTAGTAAATCACTTTGACGATAGTCAAAAATTGCCTGTAATTATGTTTAGTAGTAGTGCCGCAGTATACGGTGAACCCAAAACCTGGCCAGTTAACGAAGAAAACGACATACAGCCCATCAGCCCATATGGTGCAACAAAGGCCATGACCGAACGTATTCTAAGTGACTACTTTAAGGCATATTCACTAAGCAGTATGTGCTTTAGATACTTTAATGCCGCAGGTGCAGAGCCAGTGACGTTTGATCTAGGCCAAGAGTCCGAAGCAACGCACCTAGTGGCACGAGCACTAGAAGCCAGTATTGCCGGCCGTGCAGTTACTATTAATGGCAGTGACTTTGATACCGAGGATGGTACTTGTGTCCGTGACTATGTACATGTATGGGACATTGCTAGAGCGCATGTATCGGGTGCTAGTTACTTGTTAGATGACTACCCGCAAGCAGGCGCACATGTTTACAACTTGGGCACAGGCAAAGGCACCAGCAACCTACAAATTGTCAACTACATCAACGACAAATACAAATTGCCTTTTGTTAACTTTGGTGAACCACGTGCAGGTGACCCAGCGACTCTAGTAGCAAGTGCAGTTAGAGCAAAGTACCAGTTACATTGGGAACCCTTGTTTAGTGACACTGCTACTATCATTGACAGTGCTTACAAATGGTATGTTAGAGAATAATCTACCCGCAGATGTATTCTACGTGCCTGCATACGAATTATATGATCAGGCCACATGGCAATTTGATCAAAACAAAGTCAATGAATTAAAAAACAAACGGTTGTGCATTATAGATTACAGTACCGAGAATTATAACGATACTGTTCCCGAGGTACACAATTACTTTGTTGATCTAGGCCTAAATTTTATCTTATTGAGTCATGATCCCAGGCACCATCTATCAAAGCCCAACATACTGTTTTATCCTTATTGGCATGATTGGGCACGGTCTCAACTAAGATTTCCCAAAATAGATCAATCCACGCTTAGAGCATATAAAATTGCCAGCATGTCAAGATTGCCCCGCACACATCGCATACTCAATTACATACTACTTAGAGATAAGCCCTATTTTGACAGCGCAGTCATTACCGCACACCAAGAAATAGAAAATTTGCAGCACATCACTAGGCCCGATGACATTGTACTGCCGCCAGACATACAAAATAAATGGAACACAATTAGGAAATCACTACCTGTCGCTACTAGGCAACAATTAGCAGCCACACGCCGTGTTACTCACCCGGGATATACCGATACTTATTTGCACCTGACTGTTGAAACCTGTGCCAATACCGGTTTTTTCATTACTGAAAAAACATGGCAACCCATTGGCTGTGGGCAGTTATTTTTGTTATGGGGCAGCGTTGGCTCTATTGCTCACTTGCGCGACATGGGGGTAGATGTTTTTGACGACTATATTGATCATAAATATTATGACACCGAACAAGACGCATTCACCAGACTCAATCGAATACACACAGTCTTAGATGATTTGGCCGCACAAGATTTACAAAACATACACTTACAGACTTTATCTAGACGTGAAAGCAATGTGAACAAGTTTAAGAACGGTGCATTTGGCACACACTATCGAGATCAATTAACAACATGTATCAATATGCTGAACTAGTACACTGGATGAATAACAAAGACTCGATGAAGTTGTTGCCAGCGCACATTGACATAGACCTAACCAACGTATGCAATCAGGACTGTTATTATTGCAATAGCGCCGACTTCCGTCGTGATGTACCTGTGCAAAAGAAATATACAGAATACATTGGTTTATTAGATAAGATTGCTGGTTGGCGAGCACATACACCCAAAAGTTACGGTACCACACATACCATTACCTATCCTGGCGGTGGGGAACCCACTGTGTTAACTGGTTACGAACATGTAATTGAACACACCATTGACTTGGGTTTTTTGGCCAGTATTACAACTAACGGTACAAACCTAGACAAGTTGTTGTCTATTGCTCCGGCCAAACTACATAAGATTGCTTGGATTGGCATAGACATAGATGCTGGCAGTGAAGCACTATACGAGCAAATACGACGTAGTCTAACTGCACATAGCCCATTTAATCGTGTGTTTGAAAACGCACGTAATTTGATTGCTATAGGGGCCAATGTAGATTTTAAATGTTTGATAAACCCTTATAACGATAACCCCGAGGCTCTTAATGATATATTTAAATCTGTAAAAGCAGTCAACGGGAGGATGATACACTTTCGCCCAGTCATGACCAACGGGGTAACACATCCAATATCCGATGTCAACGTTGAGTTGTTAAAGACTCTTTCAGAACAGTATCAATTACCTTACAGGCTCAATGTAAATCGCAACATACCACGCAATTACAAAAAGTGTCACCAAATGTTTCACTTTCCAGTATTTTGTGCAGATGGTAAAATCTATGTTTGCTGCGAGGGCAAAGGTAATCCGCAGTTTGAACTAGGTGCATGGGACAGTGGAGACTTTAGAGATATATGGTTAACTGAACGACATCATGAGATATATGATCGAACTCGTGTAGAGTTTTGTGCGCCCTGTAGGCCTAACATAAGTAATGTAAAGATTCAAAACATTCTCAATAACCCTCAAGATATAGAAACACTTTACTTATGAGCTTTTTCCCCGTAATAGAACTAGTCGATAGATATTGCATTGCCGAACTTAAATTTAATAAGACATTTGCAAATCACAGCGAGCGTGAGTTCTATCAAACGCAAATACAACAACACAACACAACACAAATTGAACAGGAACTAAAAGACCTGTACAGCATACACGAGAATATTTGGAACTTGGAAAGCGATTTAAAGAGCGGCCTTGAGGAAAGACTCAGCCTAGAAGAAATAGGGCGTAGAGCAATTAAGATTCGAGACTGGAACAACAAACGTATCAAACTCAAAAACATCATGGCCGAAAAGTTAGGATGTCAAGTACGAGAAATCAAGCAGGATCATATCAGCGCATGAGTTATGAGTTTGGTCATATAACGCCATGGTGGGACGATAGTTTTAAACAGTTAGACTATATCTATACTCCATTGACCAACAACGACGATCTTGTGCGTTGGATCAACGAGGGATATCGGGGATTAAATCTCAACGGCGGGCTTTATGACATGAAGCAACCCACTCCCGAATATGGTAAGCCGTTCTTGACACTATTCGACTGGGACAATGTAGGCATCAGTTTTTATAAAATGGCCACGTGTGATGCATTGCCCTTGCATCGAGACAGTTACAACAGTTATCGCAAAATGTTCAACATTGTTGATCCCGGTGTGATTTGGCGTTGTATTGTATTTTTAGAAGACTGGAAAAGCGGACACTATTTTGAAATAGATGGACGACCACATTTAGAATGGAAGCGTGGCGACTATGTTGTATGGAACTACGACGTCGAACACTATGCCGGCAACTTCGGCACCGAGCCACGCTATACTATGCAAATCACAGGAATGAAACGATGAAGACAATTAAAGACTATGGCAATTCCTTTGATGCTATATTAGAATTTGAAGGCGCAATTGCCGAATACACTGGCGCACCTTATTGCGTCACTGTTGATTGTTGCACACACGCAATGGAACTGGCCTTTAGACTAGCACACGATGGATCTCCGGTGTCGTTCCCGGCACACACATATCTTAGTGTACTGATGTTGATGCATCAATTAGATATCAAATACACACTAGAGGATGGCATGTGGCGTGATCAATACCAATTCAAAGGCAGTCGTATATGGGACTGTGCTAGATACTTTGAACAGGGCATGTACCAAGCTGGCCAGATCCAATGCATCAGTTTTGGGCGCACAAAGCCTTTGGAAGTAGGTCGTGGTGGATGCTTGTTAACCGATGATGTCGAGGTATACCGTGAGGCCAGTCGGATGCGTAGTGATGGCAGGGACCTGTTTGCCTACAGTCCTTGGGTAAACCAAAAAACATTCCGTATTGGATATCACTATCCATGAAACCCGAGGAATGTGTTGA
>Ga0214919_10001293_pt1 | contig 41407 bp, 39 predicted proteins | sample LL1503_MetaG_FD_177994 | JGI IMG/M metagenome (GOLD analysis project Ga0214919, IMG submission 177994) | Freshwater microbial communities from Lake Lanier, Atlanta, Georgia, United States - LL-1503 | ecosystem: Environmental > Aquatic > Freshwater > Lake | place: USA: Georgia | collected...
TGGGATTCTTGATGATGACTCAGGTGAAGGATATTGACTGGGCTGATCTAGGAATTGCGATTCCTGCATTCCTAACAATCATCTTGATGCCATTCACATACAGCATCTCAGTTGGTATCGGTGCAGGTTTCGTATCACACGTACTTATCCGTGCTGTACAGGGCCGTCGCAAGGAAGTTCACCCATTGCTATGGCTTGTTGCAGTTCTATTCGTTATCTACTTCATGACTTCACCAATCACAGCGTGGATTGGATAAATCCAAAGTAATTAACTCACTAAGGCCCCGTGGAGAAATCTGCGGGGCTTTAGTATTTCTACCAGCAAATTTCCTGACGACCTTGCATGCGAAGTAAAGCATTGACCTTAGAAAATGGAGTGGATCCAAAGAATCCTCTGTAGGCCGACAAAGGACTTGGATGAGGAGAACAAATTGATAGTTGTGCATCAAAATATTGTGAGAGCTCTTGCGCTTTAGATCCCCAGAAAATGCCTATCGCACCTGATTCACCTATGACTTTCGCAGTGGCTGCGCTAAATTCTTGCCAACCGTAATCGTGATGAGCCAAAGACTGAGTGGGTTTAGTAGTGAGTATCTGATTGAGTAGAAAAACCCCTTGGTTTGCCCAACGATGTAGATCTCCATTTTCGGGCTGAGAAACTGCGCAATCACTCTCTAGCTCTTTGAAGATATTGCGAAGTGATGCCGGCAACGGCTCAACGTTTGCATCAACAGAAAATGCCAGACCGTGTGCATACCCAGGAGTCGGATAAGGATCTTGACCAAAAATAGCTACTTTCACTTTGCTAGCAGGTAGTTGATAGGCGGCAAAGATATTCTCATAAGCCGGTGCAACATCATCCTTATTGATACGAGACTCAATTTTAGATATCAACGGAGAATAATCAGCCAGCGCGTTCTGCCACTCAGGGTGGAGTTGGTCGAAAAGCGACATAACCTATTGATACGAACGGGCAAAGAAACGCCCTGCATCCTGGGAAACTGAGATCTTCTCGTTAAAGATTGCTGAAATGTGCTCTGATGTAATAACTGATTCCACCGGCCCAGAAACTGCTATCTGACCATCTTTAAGAAGCAAGGCATGAGTAGTACCCAATGGGATTTCTTCAATATGGTGCGTCACTAAAATTGTGGCTGGAGCAGTTGGATCGGCGGCAAAGTTAGCAAAACGTCGAAGTAAATCTTCTCGTCCACCCACATCTAACCCACCAGCAGGCTCATCTAAAAGCAATAACTCAGGATCTGCCATGAGCGCTCGTGCAATCTGCGTGCGCTTTTTCTCACCTTCACTCAGTGATCCATAAAGACGCTCGCCCAACTCACGCACTCCGAAAGTTGTTAACAAGGCTATCGCTCGGGATTCATCCCAGAGATCGTAATCTTCATTCCAACGACCTAAAATCGCATAAGCCGCAGTTAGTACTACGTCTTTAACTTTCTCATCTCCCGGAATGTCATCAGCTATTGGAGCTCCGCATATACCAATGCGCGTGCGCAATTCGAATAGATCCACACGACCCATTTGTTTGCCTAAGACACTTACGGTGCCATGAGTTGGAAATATTTTTGTCGCCAAAATTTGTAAGAGCGTTGATTTACCGGCGCCATTGGGTCCAAGGATGACCCAACGCTCTCCCTGTGCAATCTGAAAATTGAGAGGGCCCAGGATGATCTTTTCACCACGACGAACCGAAACATCGCTCAGTTCTAGTACTGGTGAAGTGGTCATAGAGCAAGAAGATACTGGTTGGAGAGCTTTAATTGCCTAATTATTGGCAATTACGCGATGTGATTTTAAGATAATCTTGCCCACATCATGAGCAATAGTGCAGATAGTGAGCAATACACAGGTCTAATCCTGCTTAGCGGCGTCGATAAGCCTGGAATCACTGCATCCCTTTTTGAGGTCCTTTCTGCCTTTGCTATAACCATTGTTGATATCGAGCAAGTTGTTATCAAGGATCGACTTATCCTCACAGCATTAATTAGCCTCAATCCAGCTCATGAGAGCGCTATTACCGCGGATCTAGAAGGGTGTGCAACATCTCTAGATGTGGATATCGCCACTGTGTTCTCTTACGAACACAAGTCAACCATTGCAACAAAGAGTGATCTGGTGCACGTAGTGATCTTGTCTAAGAAGCTAATTCCAAAAGCGGTAAGTGAGCTCGCTGCAAGCATGAGTGCAAGTGGAGCAAATATTGAACGCATAACACGTTTGGCCACCTCCCCAGTCACTGCCATTGAATTTGTTCTCTCAGGTTCAAATCAAGAGGTTCTTAGTCAGGTCCTCTCCCCGATTGCTGCCAATAATGGAGTTGATATCGCAGTTCAACCCGGCGGTTTGCAGCGCCATTCCAGAAAACTTGTTCAACTTGATGTTGATTCAACACTTATTCAACAGGAAGTCATTGAATTGTTAGCTGCTAAAGCCGGTGTAGCAGATGAAGTTATTGCAATAACCCAAAAGGCAATGGCAGGCGAATTGGACTTTGAACAATCCCTAAGAGCACGAGTAGCTTTACTCAAAGGTTTACCAGTCAGTGCCATATCCCAGGTGCAAGGTGAGATTGTATTAACTCCTGGTGCACGAACTTTAGTCTCCACCCTACAAAAACTAGGCCATGAAGTTGCAGTTGTTTCGGGTGGTTTCATCGATGTAATCGCACCTTTGTTGCAAAACTTGCAAATCAAATATTACAAAGCCAATACCTTGGGCATAGAAAATGGATTGCTCACTGGTGAAGTTGTTGGCCCGGTCATTGATCGCGCGGCCAAAGCGGCTGCCTTACGTGAATTTGCAGCAGCAACCTCAATTAGCATGGATCAAACAATTGCTATCGGAGATGGTGCAAATGATTTAGATATGATTGCAGCAGCTGGTTTAGGTATCGCTTTTAATGCAAAACCTGCCGTTAAAGCTGCTGCAGATAGTTCCCTAACTGAGCCATATTTGGATTCAGTGCTGTATTTACTCGGAATCTCGGTTGAGGAGATTGATTCTATAAAGAACTAGAGGCGACAAGCGTGAATATCGGTCACTAAGATTCCACGTGCGCCAAGGGCCCACAGTTCATCCATAACCTGATTAGTCTCTTTGCGCTTAACCATTGCTCGCACAGCCACCCAATCAGCATTTTGTAATGGGGAAATCGTTGGCGACTCTAAGCCTGGAGTTATTGCGCATGCCTTTTCAACAAGATTTTTAGGAATGTCATAGTCCAAAAGAACATACATTCGAGCCGTCACGACACCTTGCAAACGACGGATGAGAATCTCTAACTCTGCAGGTATTGCAACACCTTCTCTAGCGATAACGACTGCCTCGCTAGACAAGATTACTTCACCAAAAATTTTTAGCCCAGCTTGTCGCAGCGTGGTTCCAGTGCTGACAACATCTGCAATTAGATCGGCAACACCCAATCTCACGCTGCTTTCAACAGCTCCGTCCAATCGCACAACTTGTGCCTTGATACCTAACGCCTTGAGGTGATGATCAACCAATCCCGGATAGGCCGTTGCAACACGCTTTCCTGCGATATCTTCCATGGACCATTGGCGATCTGCAGGTGCTGCAAATCTAAAAGTTGAGGCACCAAAGTTGAGAGACATAAGTTCTTGCGCAGCAGCCGCTGAATCGATTAAAAGATCACGGCCAGTAATCCCAGCCTCCAACTCCCCCGAACCGACATAAATTGCAATGTCTCTTGGGCGTAGATAGTAGAACTCAACCCCATTCTCATTATCAATGAGGACTAAATCTCGACTATCAGTGCGTTGGCGGTAACCCGCTTCTTTCAAAATTGCTATGGATTCTTCGGCCAATGAACCTTTGTTGGGAACGGCTATGCGCAACATATGTGGACTCGATTCCCTTACAAGTAGGTGTAGACATCATCAAGAGTGAGACCGCGGGCTAACATCAATGTTTGCACGTGATAAATCAACTGACTGATCTCTTCGGCTAGAGCTTCATCACTCTCGTGTTCAGCTGCCAACCACACTTCACCAGCCTCTTCAAGAATTTTCTTACCTATAGCGTGCACCCCAGCATCTAGTGCAGCTACGGTCCCAGAACCCTCTGGGCGTTGCAGGGCCTTTTGGCTTAACTCAGCCCAGAGGGATTCAAAGGTTTTCATACCCCTAGTTTACTAGAGGTAATTAGTTCACCGCTGCCAATTTCTCTTGCTTTGAAATGCGAAGCCACGAAATGAAGCCCCATACGACAAAGGGGAGATAGATGGCATAGAGCGTTCCAGTTGGGTAGTAACCATTTTTGAATGCAAATGGCACGCCAACGAAGTCCACTGCAATCCAGACTAACCAAAACTCCACATAACCACGACTCATGCCATATGTGGCCAGAGCGGTTCCTGTGAAAATCCACGTATCAACCAAAAGCCATGTTCCGCTCTCACCTAAGGCTTTAAAGATCTGCATGGAGAGAAAGAAGAAAACAATGATCGCTGGTACCAAAACTTGCTTCTCTTTAGCTGTTGTCCAACGTGGACTAACGGCGGGTTGGTCAGTTCCATTGACTCGGCGATGTCTTGCCCAAGTAATCCATCCATATACGCTCACGATAATGAGCAATAGATTACGACTTGCCTGACCATAGAAATTTGCTGAGGGTTGATCTGCATAGGCGAAGACCGCCCCAAGAAATACAGTGAAGAGCAATGCATCTCCCAAAATACCAACAGGCCAGGCGATAACTTTACGTTTCATACCCAGCACAGCACTTGAGAGTCCTAAAATTCCACCAATAATTTCGCGCAAAGCAATTGACTTGCTACCGAAATGTAGTGTGCTTTCAAATAACCACTTAATAACTGACACAGTTGATCCTTCCTAGTAGAAAAGCTCCAGGAAGCAACGAGGATTAACTGCAGCACAAAGCGCAGAAATCCTTGTCCCTTTATCCAGACTTTAACTGTCGGTTTTGGAAATTAACCAAATCAACCGACCACTGGATGTGATCGGGTCGCGGACTTTACCGCCGGTTCGGATTTACACCGACCCCCGGAACAACGTGGGCTTAGTTTGCCACACCCCGTGCAAGTTCGCGCAACGAAACCACCATTGCGGCAGGATCATCGGCTTTAAACACCGCGCTACCTGCAACAAATGTGTCCGCACCGGCCTCCACCGCAATCTCTATCGTCTCAAGTGAGATTCCCCCATCGACTTGCAACCAAATCGGGCGGTCGCCAATAACTCTACGAGTGGCTCTTACTTTCTCCATCATGTCATTCATGAATTTTTGTCCACCAAAGCCTGGTTCCACAGTCATGATAAGAAACATATCCACCAAATCACTGAACTGCTCATAGTCAGCAATTGATGTTTGCGGTTTCACAGCCAATCCAGATCGCGCGCCTTCACTGCGAATAGCTCGCAAGGTCTTTGCAATGTCTTTAGTGGCTTCAGCATGAATCGTGACGCTTTCACAACCCACTTGCGCATACAGCGGCGCTATTTCTTCGACATCTGCCACCATCAAATGTGCATCAACTCCAATAGGACAATTCTGGATAATCTTGCTTGCGCTTTCAAAATCGAAAGTGAAATTGGGAACAAAAATATTGTCCATCACATCTAAATGGATGAGATCTGAAACTTGAGCAATTTTCCCAATCTCTTTATCAAGATGATCAAAGTCAGCATTGAGAATGCTGGGAGTGATGCGAATTTCACGGCTCATTCCCCTAGCCTAACCCTGACTGCCTTGCTTCTTTCGTAGCAGCGCAAGAAACATTGCATCTGTGCCATGTTTGTGTGTCCACAGAGACATCGATTGTGCTCGCGTAGCATCCTTTAGATTTTCAGGAAGAAATTGGGCAATATCTACCTGCTCCAGCTCTGGATGCTTTTTCAAGATATCTAGAACTTGGACCGTTGTTTCAGCCAAGTGTGGTGAACAAGTTGCATACCCCAGCAATCCCCCTGGCTTGATTACTGAAACTGCACTACTTAGCAGTTCTCGTTGCAAAGATGTAAGTTCGCGCAAATCAGCTAAGGATCTTCGCCATCTCACCTCTGGTCTGCGACGCAGCGCACCTAGACCTGTGCATGGAGCATCAACGATGACCGCATCAAAACTTTCTCCATGTGTGGCAACATCGCGTCCATCACCACACCAAACTGTGGCGCCATGGACAACATTTCTAACCAATTGCGCACGAGGTTCGGAGAATTCATTAGCAACAAAATTGATTCCACGCTCTTTGGCAATGCTAGATAGCAGAGCAGCTTTACCTCCGGGCCCTGCACATAGATCCAACCAAGAATCACCGTGAGCAGCAGCTGCAAAAACCGTGGCAACTAATTGTGAACCTTCATCTTGCACGCCTGCCAGTCGATGCTTGATCAGGTCCAGGTTGCCAGGATTGCCTTTCATGCGTGCTCCTAGTTTCGAGTACACCGTTGGCTCTGCACCGAGTTCAACTAGCTGGTCTTGAGTTGAGTAGCCTGGCCAAGAAACTAATGTGGGAAGTGCGGGAATGTTATTTGTGGCGAGTTCTGCTTCTACAGATTGCCAATCTTTCAGTAAATCGAAATATGCCGAGATGATCCATTGTGGATGTGAATATTGAATCGATAATCGTTCTACGTTGTCTTGCATTTTATCAAGCGGGGAAAACCACTCATCAAGGCTTTTACGAGTAACAGATCGCAAAAGCGCGTTAACGAAACTAGCCTTGGACTCCCCTAGACGTTTTCGGGCAACCTCAACTGTTGCTGAAACAGCAGCATGATCGGGAATGCGTAGTTCGTGAATCTGGTGAACTCCCATGCGTGCCACATCGACAATTCCAGCGTCGACTTCGCCCCAAGGCCGATCTGATATCTGAGCAAGTATCCAGTCGTGCTTTCCTTGCATACGTAGCGTTCCATAAACCAGTTCAGTAACTAGATTGCGATCTCGATCCTCTAGCGAGGATGCACTCAGTGCCGCTGGTAGTAGAAGGTTTGAATAGCCTTCATTGCGATTAACTTCAGTAATCAGATCAAATGCTAGAAGGCGAACTGCATCTGGCTTGGGGGCTTTAAACGTATTGCGCCGTGCCTCAACCACAGCGTTCTGCACTCTCAAATCGAGCTCCGTGCGACCAATCTAGGGCTGACATTTCCTTCTTTCCTGCTGGAGTTACTCGCTCAAGAATAATGCTGTTATCAGTAGTTCCAATAAAGCAATCACTTCCAATGACGCGTAATTGACCTGGTTGCAAATCTGAAACCAAATCAGCAACTCTTGCAGCTGATATCTTCAAAGGTTGCCCACGAAAGAGTGTCCATGCTTGAGGTTGCGGATAAAAGGCGCGAATCTTATTAACTAAGGAGTGAGCTGTAGAACTCCAGTTCAACTGCGCTTCATCTCTAGTTATCTTTGCAGCAAGGCTTGCTTGGCCAGTTTGTGGAGTCGGTGCCACACCCTTTTCAATTAAAGCTAAGGCCTGCTCTACAGCGTCAACTCCGATGCTGGAAAGTTTCTCAAGCAGTTCAAAACTGCGCATAGTAGGTTCAATTGAGGCGGTTATCGAGGTGTAAATAGGACCTGTATCCATACCTGGATCTAGTGCAAAGACTGTTACTCCGGTTTGCCTTTCACCGGCTTGAATTGCTCGTTGAACAGGTGCTGCTCCACGATAAGCCGGCAAAAGTGAGAAGTGCAGATTGATACATCCATTTTTTGGGATCGATAAACTTTTTGCAGGCAAGATACGACCATAACCAATTGTGATTAGCAGATCTAAATCAATGAGGGCATCGTCTAACTCATCAGAGGTTGATGGCGTGAGTAATGGAATTTGATGCGATGTAGCCCATTTACTGACAGGTGATGAGACCAATTGTTGTCCGCGTCCTGCGGGCTTATCGGGCTGACTGATGATTCGAACTAATGTGTGATCACTTGCAAGTAAACAATCTAAAGTCGGCAATGCAACTTCGGGAGTTGCAGCTACCCCTAAACGCATTAAGTATTCCGCCCGAAAATTGAGTGCGGAGAAACCTTAATCGTTGGAGTAGTTCCACTATCACTTTGGGCGTTGAACCAATCAGATTCTCGAATTTCACGCATGGCTAACTTACGATCTTCTGGCGACAAGCGATCAATAAAGAGAATCCCATCGAGGTGGTCAGTTTCGTGTTGCAGTGCACGCGCTAAGAACTCAGTTCCTTCTACAACAATAGGTTCGCCAAACATATTAAAACCTTTTGCCACTGCGTTCATCGCTCGCTTAGCGTCATAGCGCAATTCCGGAAAAGACAGACATCCTTCTTCTCCATCTTGAATCTCATCGCCTAAGGTCAAGGTTGGATTTATCAAATGACCGAGCACATCATCAACGTGCCAAGTGAATACACGAAGTGGCACACCTATTTGAGGAGCAGCTAGTCCAGCACCTGGTGCTTCTAGCATCGTCTCGGTTAAATCGGCAACCAACTTTCGTAGCTCTTTATCAAAGTCGACCACAGGTGATGCCGGAGTTAAAAGCACCGGATCACCGAATAAACGAATCTCTTGAATCGACATAGATGAAGTCTATCAAAAATACTAAAGTGAATATGGATCGATTCGAAGGCTCGAGTCACTCTTCTTGGCGATACTTCTGCGACGCATCAGTTCATGTAGGAATGTGGTCAAAGAAGACCGCGAATCTGAAGATGAGAGAATGACGACCTTGCTTGATTCACTATCGATTTTGGTTGGGCCCAGCACGCGAGTGTCAGAAGCTAATCGCGCATCGGATATAGCTCGATTAATTCCGGCCACCAACGGACTTGCTTGTGATGTTGGAATGATCATGACGGCGCTATTGACCGATGGTGGAAAAGAAATTTCAGCGCGTTGTGCCAATTCACGTCGCACAATCGTCGAAGGATTCCAGCGAATCAAACTAGAAACAATCGGATGCGAGTCCTCTATGGCCAGCAGCACTACTCCCCCTCTTTTCACAAGTGCTGCAACTTCAAAGAAGAGTTCGGTAGCACGCTCATTAGCTCTCAAATCATCATGGCTAAAGTATGAAAGGCCTTCAAGAATCACTACTGCGCTATATCCGCCCTCGACTTGTGGCGTAGCACCTGGTGTTGCCAAGACTATGCATGGTTTCTGTTCAATGTGATCCTTAATCACATCCCCAAAGGAGAGAATGATTGGAATGTTTGGAAAGGCACGCGAGATTTCCTCTTGTGCCCGCTCTATTCCTCGAGATACGACATATTTCTTCTCTCTTTGGCAAAAACTACATTTCCAATCCTTAGTGCTCGTGCCACAAATTCGACAGGCTGGATCAGCATTCTTATTGCTCAGATACAAACGTCCACCACACGCACACACGGCCACATTCTTGCAGTGGGCACAAAGAATGCCGTTGGCATACCCTTTACGAGGCAGAAGAAATAGCACTGGACCATTGGAAATATTCGTGCGGATATCGCGAAATATCAGACCAGGCAAAAGCGAAGAATCAACAGGGGTGAATGCTTTCACAGAGATCTTGGTATTGGTGTTGAGGTATCGAACTCTTTTAGAATCTATAAGTGCTGCAACATCTAGTGATGGGACATAGCCACAGAGAATGACTCGGCAAGTGTCGATGGATTTGCGCAACATTGCAACATCGCGGGCATTCCAGGCAGGTGATCGCATCTCGTACAAATCAGGTGAGGATTCTTTGAACATAATGATGGTTGCGCCCTCTGGCAAGGGAACAAAAATTGCATTTCTGGATCCGATGATGATCTGATTGCCAGCATTCATAGCATTCAAGAAATTTTGATATCTATCAGCCCGTGAAATACCACTATCGATACGCAAAACTTCAACAGATAATGCATGTAGTTGCCCACAAATCGCAACAATGTCACGTTCATCGGGTGCAACAATTAATACCGAGCCCCTTTTGCTTGCTTCGTGCGCTAGAGATGCAACTTGCGAATGGGGCGAAAGGTGCGGCTCGAAGGCACGATAAGTTATATCCACTTGGTTGTTACTCTTGCTGTTAGTTGGTGGGCCAGCTACATGTGCTTTATCTACGCTAGCAACGCGCGGTGGAATCGCACTTCTGACAACATCCCATGGGTTAGTGGCCCAACGTAGGGCTACTTGTGCAATTAATTCTAAGGATCTTGGGGTGGCGACCTGATGTGGAGAAAGAACCTTGGTGATTGTTTTCAAAGCATTAGTAACACTTGGCGCAGCAATGCGCTCTATAACCAAGCCTTCTACTTCCCTGTTACCAAAGGGGACTTGCACGCGGACTCCGGTTGTGACCAATTCGCTCAACTTTTGTGGAACTTCATAGTCATAAGGCGAATCCAAATGAAATACTCCTGTATCAACCAAAACTCTTGCAAATGGCAGATCAGTTGCTAATGCAGAGTGAGGTGCAGGTGCTACCTGAGACTTGAGTCGAAAAAGTCGTGGCGTTGCCACAGTGATTACTTAATTGCGTTTTGTAGCTCTGAAACGCGATTAGTGCGTTCCCAAGCAAACTCTGGAAGTTCACGCCCGAAGTGGCCATAGGCACTGGTGAGTGAATAGATAGGACGCAATAAGTCTAAGTCGCGGATAATGGCTGCGGGACGAAGATCAAATACGGTCGTAACCGCGCTTTGAATCTTTCCAACAGGAACCGTCTCCGTTCCGAAAGTTTCGACGAACACACCTACAGGCTGCGCCTTACCGATTGCATATGCCACTTGTACTTCACAACGACGAGCCAAACCAGCTGCAACAACATTCTTTGCAACCCAGCGCATTGCATAAGCTGCAGAGCGATCCACCTTCGATGGATCCTTTCCGCTAAATGCTCCGCCTCCGTGACGTGCCATTCCGCCGTATGTGTCAACAATAATTTTGCGCCCTGTTAAGCCAGCATCTCCCATAGGACCACCAATAACGAAACGACCTGTTGGGTTGATCAATGTTCGCAAGTCTTTACGAGGTAAATCAATTGTTGCCAGAATTGGATTAATGACATGCTCAATAACTTCAGGGGTGAGCTTCTTAGCCACATCTACTTCTTCAGCGTGCTGGCTAGAGATAACCACCGTGTTGAGAGCTACTGCGCGATCACCCTCGTATTCAATAGTGACTTGAGTTTTACCATCAGGGCGAAGGTATGGAAGTAATCCAGATTTGCGAACCTTAGTTAATTGCGCAGCAAGTGCGTGCGCTAACCAGATTGGCAGTGGCATCAGCTCTTTAGTGTCATCGCAGGCGTAGCCGAACATCAAGCCTTGATCTCCAGCACCTTGTAGATCTAGCGGGTCAACTTGTGAACCAACGCGATGCTCATAAGCATCATCAACACCTTGTGCAATGTCTTGAGACTGCTGGCCAATTGAGATTGATACGCCGCAACTATTTCCATCAAAGCCCTTATCAGATGAGTCATAGCCGATATTTAGAACAGTATCTCGAACAATCCCCATAACATCGGCGTATCCATCCGTTGTAACTTCACCGGCAACGTGGACTTGTCCAGTTGTTATAAGTGTTTCTACTGCTACGCGGGATTTTTTATCTTGAGAGAGCAAAGAGTCCAATACCGCATCAGAGATTGCATCGGCAATCTTGTCTGGGTGGCCTTCAGTTACTGATTCAGATGTAAATAGACGTTGTGACATTGTCCTAACCTAACTGCTCAAGGGCGTAATCGAGTAGATGATGGGCAAGCGTGTCTTTAGATTGTCGTGCGATAGGGACTAAATCCCCGTTTCGAAGCACAATAGTACCTTCAGTTTCATCTTGACCAAAGATGGCTCCCCCAGTGACATCATTAACATAAATCAGGTCTAAGCCCTTGGAGATGAGTTTGGACTTTGCAGATGCAATCAATTCACTGGTCTGTGCCGCAAATCCCACCATGATTTGTTTGCTCTTTTTAGCCGACAAGGTGGCCAATAAGTCGGGATTAACTTGAAGGTCTATAGAAGTCAAATCACTCTTCTCAATTTTCTCAACTGAACTCTGCTTGGGTCTAGCATCTGCAACTGCAGCGCTCATAATCAAGATGTCGGCATCAGAAAAGCTCTTCTCTAACTCAGCGAGCATTTGCTGCGCGCTCTCAACATGCGTAGTCGCCACTCCATCGCAATCAGGGATATCAACATTTGCTGCTATTAAGTGAACAGTGGCACCGCGAGAAGCTGCAGCTCTTGCAATTGCAATGCCTTGCTTGCCAGATGATTTGTTTCCAATGAATCGAACTGGGTCGATTGCTTCCCGCGTTCCTCCGGCGGTTACCAAAACCTTCTTGCCAACAAGATCGCGCTTAATTTCACTCATTGCAAAGAACTGATCAATGATTACTTGGGTCTGTGGGAATCGTCCCTGACCAGAATCTGAGCCAGTTAAGCGGCCCACTTCTGGTTCCATGACAACAAAGCCACGGCTGCGCAACGTTGCAACATTGGCAACAGTTGCAGGATCGAGCCACATAGATGGATGCATCGCGGGAACAACTAACTTGGGTACCGAACTAGCTAAAACAAGATTTGTGAGTAAGTCATCGGCTCTACCCATAGCCAAGCGTGCAATCAGATCTGCAGTTGCCGGAGCGATGATAAAGAAGTCAGCTAACTTGGCTAGAGAAATGTGTCGAACTTGATCTACATCTTCCCAAACTTGGGTAGTTACAGGACGACCGGAAAGTGCTTGCCAAGTAGCTGCGCCAACGAAATTGAGTGAGTTTGGAGTTGGAACAACCGTGACCGCAAAACCATTGTCTTGCAGGCGTCGCAAAAGGTCAGCCGATTTATATGCAGCAATTCCACCACCAATACCGAGAATAACCTCGCGGTTAGTGGCGCTCATAGAGTTAGTGCTTAAGCTGTTGGTTCTAGATTTTCAATCGTGAGCAAGCCTTCATTGATCTCGCGAAGTGCGATTGATAATGGCTTCTCATGAACATGTGTCTCTACTAGTGGTCCTACGTATTCAAGAAGACCTTCACCTAGTTGTGAGTAGTAAGCATTAATCTGACGAGCGCGCTTGGCTGCATACAAAACTAAGCTGTACTTAGAACCGCTCTTATCTAGAAGTTCATCGATAGGTGGATTTGTAATGCCATCCATGTTTATACCCCGCTCAGATCTAGTGTGCTGTGAGAATCCGTCTGCGGACTCAAGAGGCCAATGCTACCAGTTGTGCAACCACCCGCTCGACGGCGTCATTTACGATGATATGGTCAAAAAATGAGGCTGCTGCAAGCTCTTCTTGGGCTAACTGCAACCTATGAGCCCTTCTCTCAGGATCATCAGTTCCACGACCTTCAAGGCGAGCTACCAACTCTTCCCATGATGGAGGCTCTAAGAAAACAAGTATTGCCTGCGGTAGATGTGCTTTAACTTGCTTTGCCCCATCAATTTCAATCTCTAGTAAAACATTTTCACCACGCAAGAGTGCATCCTGAACTTCAATACTCGGTGTGCCATAGCGATTTCCGGCAAACTCGGCCCATTCTAAAAACTCATCCTCTTTGACTCTGCGATCGAATTCATCATTTGAAATGAAAAAGTAATCAATTCCATTAAGTTCGTTATTGCGAGGTTGTCTGGTCGTTGCTGAAACACTTACCCAAAAATCTCCTGATTTACGTAGCAGGGCTGCAATCGTGCTTTTACCTACTCCCCCTGGACCTGAGAGAACAATAAGTTTTCCAGGACGTACTGCGTGTGTATTTTTCATAAATTCGTTACGCAGTTCCTTAATTTGATGGCGACCAAGTCCGCCAATTCTACGCGTTGGTGAGATATTTAATCTCTCCATAAGGCTCTGTGCACGCACTTTCCCCACTCCAGACAAAGCCTCCAATAGTTCACGAACCCTCATCTTTGCCACGGCATCATCTGTGTGTGCTAATTCCAAGACAGTATCTATTGTGTAGTCACCTGATTTGATTTTGGACTTCACCTCTGCGCGTCGCTTTCTAGAAGCTGCAGCCTTAGCTAATGCTTCAGCTCTCTGCTGCGCGGTTAGTACTGGAGGTGCTCCCATGCGCTAACCCTAACTGGATGTGAAGTTAATTGAGAATCTGTTCTGCCAGCTCTATTGCTCGCTCACGCATGGCTTGGGCTCCATCAGCAAAACTTTGTGTGATTGGACGACCAATAACTACGTAATTAGCACCACGATCAATGGCTTCGCGAGGTGTCATAGTTCTAGCTTGGTCATCTGCGCTAGAAGAATCCGATGGTCTAACGCCAGGAGTGATTATCGTTATCTCCTCGCCGACATTTTGACGTATAGCCAGAATTTCAAGTGGTGAACAAACAATTGCTCGCGCACCACCAGCCACGGCTATTTTTGCCAAGCCAACTGCTGAATCAAGGGCGTGGGACTTAAACCCAATCTCGGCAACATCTTTTTCTGACAAAGAAGTCAAAATCGTGACACCAGTTATGTGAGTGGAAGGCATTGCATCTGCAGCTGCCTGCACCATCGCACTTCCGCCGGATGCGTGGACTGTTAGAAACTTAGGTCTCAATGTTGAAACAGCTCTGGCAGCTCCTGCAACAGTGTGTGGAATGTCGTGAAGTTTAAGATCCAAGAAAATATCAGTATTGCAACTATCGGCAATTGCCTTGATGCCTTCATTTCCAAATGTCGTATAAAACTCCAAGCCCAACTTAACCACTGATATCACTCCATCAGTGGCACTCACCCAGGCCTTAGCTACCTCTAAATCATTTGTGTCGACAGCCAAGACAATTGGTGCAGGCTTGTTCACGTTTTACTCACTTTCCGGTCTATGTGCATAACCAATTGCTTGGCGCAAGGAAGTGAAACCCTTTGCAATCAATAAATCTTTAAGTTCGTTTTGGATAGACATGATTGCCGTTGGGTTACCAAAACTTGCTGTACCGATTGAAACACCACTTGCGCCAGCAGCAATCATTTCTAAGGCATCCCGCCCACTAGATATTCCGCCCATACCAAGAATAGGAACCTGTGGCATTTCAGCATGAACTTGATAAACAGCTCGCACTGCAATTGGCTTGATGGCTGGACCTGATAAACCGCCTGTTTTTCCGCCAAGATGTGGTCGCATAGTGTCCAGGTTTATAACCATTCCCAAAACTGTATTTATCAGTGCTAAACCATCAGCACCGGCTTCGACAACTCCTTTTGCAATTGAAACCAAATCAGTTACATCAGGTGAAAGCTTTGCAATGATGGGTAGTTCTCCACCTATAGTCCTTCGCACACCATCAATAACGCGCCTAGATGCTTCAGGATCACATGCAAAAACAAGCCCTCTATTTTCAACGTTTGGACAGGAAATATTGACTTCAATGGCACTTATGCCAGAAACCGAGCGCAATTTTCGTGCCAACGTTGAATACTCTTCAACGGTTTCACCAGCAATTGAGATGATGATGCGCGCCTTTTGCTCAACAAGAAACGGAACATCTTTAGCTAAAAATGCATCAATACCTGGGCCTTGTAAACCGATGGAATTGAGCATTCCACTTGGTGTTTCAGCCATACGAGGTGTTGCTCGGCCATTGCGAGCCTTGAGCATCACTGACTTTGTTACAACACCACCCATTGTTTTGATATCAAAAAACTGCGATAACTCGCGTCCTGAACTTGCGCAACCACTTGCGGTGAAAGTTGGTGCGGGAAACCAGGCATTTCCTAAAGTGGTCGAAAAATCTAATGGGGTCATAGCACTTTGCCCACTTTGTCCCACTGAACAAAAGATCCATCCATAACCGGACCATCGATGCATGAGCGCAACATGGAAATATTTCCCTCAGTATCTGCAACTGGTAGCACACACGTCATACATATGCCGATTCCACATGCCATGGATTCCTCTACTGCGCATTGGTGAACAACGTCTGTCCCCAAAGTTATTGCATCAATGGCTGAGAGCATTGCCATTGGCCCGCAGGAATAGATGACAGCGATATTAAGATCTTCAATAAGACCAGCAATAGGTTCAGTCACTCGGCCACTTTGTCCCATGGAGCCATCTTCGGTGTAGATGCGTAGGGAATTAACGGCACGTTTGCCTTCCATAGGGGCATAAATCTTTGAAGCCGTACTTGCGCCCAGCAGCATGTCCACACGACAACCTTTAGCGTTGAGTACTTCAGCTAATCCAAAAAGTGGCGCTGATCCATAACCGCCACCCACAAGAAGAACTTGAACGGGCTCTGTTGGTATTCCAAAAGCGGTGCCAAGCGGAACGACGATATCTAGAATCGCACCTTCGCCTTGGGCGCATAACCACTTACTACCTTGTCCATGCGGTGCAACAATCAACTCCATTGTTCCGCCGGAAACCGAATTGGTAGATACGCGAGAGATAGCAAAAGCTCTGCGCAAAACCATCCGTGAACTCTCGCCACCTACATTTATAGCTACGAAGTTTCCAGGACGGCACGTTTGCGCCAAATCACCTATGTTAATAATGAGTTGGTGATATTGACCTACCCGCTTATTGCTTATGATATTTGCGCGAATCTGTGCCGCATTTTTATTAATGCCGGCCATTTAGCCTAACCACTTCTGCAGAGACTTAATGGACAAGCTATTACTTTGCAAGAATCGAATACCTTCAACTGCGGCGCTAAAGCCAGCCGTCGTTGTGATAATTGGAATTGAACGTTGAACTGATGCTGTACGAATAGCCCAACCATCTTGGCGAGTTCCTCGCCCAACTGGGGTGTTGATCACCAAATCAATATCGCCTGAATTAATGATTTCGACAATCGTTCTCTCGCCCATAGGCCCAGTTCCTTCAGAGTTCTTTCGCACAGTCACGCACGTTACGCCATGCTTATTTAAAAAGCAGGCAGTTCCCTCCGTGGCTAGGATTCTAAATCCACACCCTTGCAATCCAAGCGCTGCTTGGATTCCCGATTCTTTGTCCTTATCGGCCAACGAGATAAAGACTGTGCCGGATTTGGGAAGTGGGCCAAAAGCTGCAATCTGACTCTTTGCATAACTCTCACCAAAGGTAGGAGAGATTCCCATAACTTCTCCAGTGGATCTCATCTCTGGTCCTAGTACAGCATCAACACCACGACCATCACTTCGGCGGAATCTATTCCAAGGAAGAACAGCTTCCTTAACTGAAATGCCCTTTGCAACTCCATCTCCGCTGGCTGGTAGAAGTGCTTGGCTACGAAGCTCAGCAATTGTCGAACCAACTGCAATTCTGGCAGCAGCCTTGGCTAGCGGAACACCTGTTGCTTTACTAACAAATGGAACCGTTCTAGATGCTCGAGGATTAGCTTCTAATACATACAAAACATTTTCAGCTATTGCGAACTGAATATTGATCAAGCCCCGCACATCTACGCCACGTGCAATCTTTTCAGTTGCTTGTCGAATTTCAATGAGTTGAGCTGGCGTGACAGTCATGGATGGCAGAACACAGGCGCTATCACCGCTGTGAATACCGGCTTCTTCGATGTGCTCCATTACGCCGCCTAGGAAGAGTTCATGGCCATCAAAGAGAGCATCAACATCGATTTCGATAGCACTATCCAAGAACCGATCAACTAAAACTGGGTGATCCGGCGTTATATCTGTGGCACGTGTGATGAAACTACCCAACGCGGCATCGTCATAGACAATTTCCATACCGCGTCCACCCAAAACGAACGAAGGTCGAACCAGTACTGGATATCCAATTCTCTGAGCAATTGTTATTGCCTCTAATTGCGAAGCTGCCATTCCAAATTCTGGAGCGGTTAAGCCTTGTTCACTAAGAATATTTCCAAATGCCCCACGCTCTTCAGCCAAGTTGATTGCATCTGGTGATGTGCCAAGAATCGTAATTCCCGCCGCCTTTAAACCTGCAGCAAGACCTAGAGGTGTTTGTCCACCTAATTGCGTTATTACACCTAGAACTGGACCTGCCAGTGATTCTGCATGGACAACTTCTATAACATCTTCAAGTGTTAATGGTTCAAAATAGAGACGATTACTTGTGTCGTAATCTGTCGAGACGGTCTCAGGATTGCAGTTGACCATGATTGTTTCATAACCTGCTTCGCGCAAGACAAAGGATGCGTGAACACAAGAGTAATCAAATTCAATGCCTTGGCCGATTCGATTTGGTCCGCTGCCTAAAATAATGACAGCAGGTGTAGTCCGAGGCTTTACTTCACTCTCCTCTTCATAGGATGAGTAGTGATAAGGCGTGAAAGCTTCAAACTCCGCTGCGCATGTGTCTACAGTCTTATAAACCGGGCGAATACCTAGATGATGACGCTCACGACGGATGTCTTCTTCTTGCAAACCACGCAAAACTGCAATCTGATTATCTGAAAAGCCATTGCCTTTAGCCTCGCGTAGTTTCTCAGCCGTCAGTTCACCCAGTTGTGTTAGCGCATAGGCCTGCTCATTGATGATTTGAATCTGTCGCAAATACCATGGATCAATCTTGGTTGCAGCAAAGACTTCCTCAATGGAGGCACCTGCCCACATCGCCTTCTGCACTTGCTGGAGACGATATTCCGTAGGAATTTTCATTGAAACTAAGAGATTTGCTTTCTCTTGTTCACTTATCTGCGGCCAAGTAAAAATCGCTTCTTTTCGCTCAAGTGAGCGCAGCGCCTTCATGAGCGCTTCTGAGAACGAGCGACCTATTGCCATTGCCTCACCAACACTCTTCATCGTTGTTGTTAGGCGCGGATCAGCATCGGCGAATTTCTCGAAAGCAAAACGTGGGACTTTAACAACTACATAGTCAAGGGTTGGCTCAAATGAGGCTGGGGTCGTCTTGGTGATGTCGTTCTGTATTTCATCGAGGGTGTAACCGATTGCTAGCTTTGTTGCAATCTTTGCGATTGGAAAACCAGTTGCCTTTGATGCCAACGCACTTGATCTTGAAACTCTAGGGTTCATCTCAATAACAATGATTCGACCATTGTCAGGATTGACTGCGAATTGGATATTGCAACCACCGGTAGCAACGCCCACTTCACGGATGATGTCGATAGAGAGATCGCGAAGCTTTTGATATTCAACATCGGTCAAAGTCATTGCAGGTGCAACGGTGATGGAGTCTCCGGTGTGAGTACCCATAGGATCAAGATTTTCAATGGTGCAAACAATGACCACGTTGTCCTTGTGGTCACGCATGACCTCAAGCTCATACTCTTTCCAACCCAAAATCGACTCTTCTAGAAGAACTTCAGAGGTTGGACTATGACGCAATCCAGCTCCGGCAATTTGATTGAGTTCTTCTTCATTAAAGGCAATACCCGAACCAAGGCCACCCATAGTAAAAGAGGGTCGCACAACCACTGGATAGTTCAGCTGCACAACAGCTGCGAAGATTTCATCCATAGTGTGACAAATGACGGACTTAGCTGATTCTCCCCCAACTTTTTCAACAATGCCTCTAAACAATTCACGGTTTTCACCACGTTGAATTGCAGGAACGTCAGCACCGATGAGTTTGACACCGTACTTCGCCAATATTCCTTGTTCAAAAAGACCAATTGCAGCATTGAGGGCTGTTTGACCACCGAGAGTTGCCAAAACTGCATCTGGTTTTTCTAGTGCAATAATCTTTTCTATAATTTCTGAAGTGATTGGTTCGATATAGGTAGCATCTGCAAACTCAGGATCAGTCATAATTGTTGCTGGGTTTGAGTTGACCAATATGACTCGAATACCTTCAGAACGAAGCACGCGGCACGCTTGTGTTCCTGAATAATCGAATTCACATGCCTGACCAATAACGATTGGACCACTTCCAATTACCAGAACACTTTTAATCGAAGGATCTAGAGGCATTAGGCCTTCACCTTCTTTCCCATCAAATCTGTGAAGTGATCAAAAAGATAGGCAGCATCATGTGGGCCGGCTGCGGCCTCTGGGTGATACTGAACTGAGAAGGCTGCACCTTCGAGTAGTTGCAAACCCTCAACGACACCATCGTTAAGACACACGTGCGTAACTTCACCAGGACCATAAACAGTTGTGAACTGAGTATCGGTAGGCGCTTTGAGAGCAAAACCATGGTTGTGCGCTGTGATTTCAACCTTTTGTGTGTTCTTATCAATAACCGGCTGATTAATACCACGGTGACCAAACTGCAACTTATAAGTTTCAAAGCCAAGAGCGCGACCTAGAATTTGGTGGCCAAAACAAATTCCAAAGATAGGAATATGCGCAGCTAACACTTGTCGAACAAGCTCGATTGTTTCTGTCATTGTTGCCGGATCTCCGGGACCATTAGACAAGAAAACGCCATCTGGATGAATTGCTTGAATCTGTTCAAAAGTTGAATCATGAGGCATTACATGGACTTCAACGCCTCGCTCTGCAAGCATTCTTGGTGTTGCCGCCTTGATACCTAGATCCAGGGCTGCAACTACAAACATCTTTTTACCAACAGCTGGAACAACATATGTTTTTGGAGTTGAAACATCTTGAACCAAGTGAGCGCCAGCCATGTGAGGTGACTTTCGAACCTCAACAACCATCTCTTCTCGTGTTAGTTCAAGGTTGGAAAATATTCCGACGCGCATTGCTCCGCGATCACGAAGGTGACGAGTAATTGCGCGTGTATCAACTCCTTGAATCCCAACCACATTCTGCGAGATCAATTCAGCTTCTAAATCACTTTCTGATCGCCAATTCGAAGTTAACGTTGAAGGATTACGCACAACAAAACCGGCAACCCATATCTTTGATGATTCATTATCTTGAGTATTCATACCCGTATTACCAATATGTGGAGCGGTCATCACGACCACCTGCTTGTGATACGAAGGATCAGTCAGGGTCTCTTGATATCCCGTCATGCCTGTTTGAAATACAGCTTCGCCAAAAGTGCGCCCAGTTGCACCCCACGAACGCCCCTCGAAAATTCGTCCATCATCTAGAACAAGATATGCATGTGCCATTACTGCACCGCCTTGTCTATAACTTTCGAATCAAGCATTGTTGCTTGCCCTGCGAAGAAGGTGTGTGTAACCAATCCTGGCAATTCATACCCATGGTATGGAGTATTGCGGCTTTTAGAGAGAACCAAATCGCGATCTACGACCCAACTCTTGGTTGGATTAATCACAGTTATATGTGCAGGTGCTCCCACTACAAGTTGTTGACCATGATGTGCGTAACGACCGATTGATGCTGGAGCAGTAGACATACGCTGGGCAACACCTGCCCAGTCAAGAAGCCCACTCTCCACCATAGTTTTTGTAACAATAGATAGAGCTGTCTCTAATCCAATCATGCCAAATGAAGCCTCAGCCCATTCACAGTCTTTAGTTTCACTTGTATGAGGGGCATGATCTGTTGCAACGATGTCGATAGTTCCATCTGCAAGAGCTTCCCGAAGTGCAATTACATCACGTTCGGTGCGAAGTGGTGGATTGACTTTAAAGACTGGATCATAGGAACTTGCTAAATCATCTGTTAGCAAAAGGTGATGAGGCGTTACTTCAGCAGTGACTTGGATGCCGCGCGCCTTTGCCCAGCGAATAATCTCTACTCCCCCAGCAGTTGTGACATGACAGATGTGTAAACGTGATTGAACATGATCTGCCAACAAAACATCTCTTGCGATAATCGCTTCTTCAGCAATGGCTGGCCAACCCTTCAAGCCCAACTTTGAACTAACAACTCCTTCATTCATTTGCGAACCAACAGTTAAGCGTGGTTCTTGGGCATGCTGTGCAATGACGCCATCAAATTTCTTGATGTATTCCAAAGCTCTGCGCATTACTAAAGGATCAAAGACGCAGTTGCCATCATCACTAAAGACTCGGACACGAGCCACTGAATCAGCCATCGCACCTATTTCAGAAAGTTGCTCTCCTTTAAGTCCTTGTGTGACAGCTCCGATTGGAAATACATCAACTAAGCCTGCTTCTTGTCCTAAGCGATAAACCTGTTCGACCACTCCAGCAGTATCTGCAACAGGTGAAGTGTTAGCCATTGCCGAGAGAGCAGTGAAACCACCTTTTGCGCCAGCCCTACTTGCACTTGCAACTGTTTCGCTATCTTCGCGCCCTGGTTCGCGCAAATGAGTATGAAGATCAACTAGACCTGGCAATACAACGCTGCCTTTGAGATCTATAACAGTTGCGCTTTCATCTGTAATCGATGCAGACATTGCCTCAATTCGACCGTTGCTAATCAAGAGATCAGCAGTGTCAGCTCCTAGAACTTTGCCACCTTTGAGTAGAAAACGTTGTGTAGTCATTAGTTGCTCCCCACTTCTAAAGGTCCGCCAGCAAGTAAGACATACAAGATTGCCATGCGTACATTTACTCCATTAGTAACTTGTTCTACGATTACAGAGCGAGCACTATCTGCCACATCTGCTGCAATTTCTAAACCGCGATTCATGGGACCTGGGTGCATCACGATGGCGTGTTTAGCCATAACTGACATTCTTTCGGAATTGAGTCCGAAGTAGCGTGAATATTCACGCGAGTTAGGAAAGAAGAGATCACTCATGCGCTCTTGCTGCACGCGCAGCATCATGATTGCATCTACATTAGGAATAACTGAATCAAAATCATAAGAAATAGTTGCGGGCCAGTTTTCAACGCCAACTGGCAATAAAGTCGGTGGAGCAACGAGAACAACATCGGCACCAAGCATTGATAGAAGCAACACGTTTGAACGTGCGACTCGAGAGTGCAACACATCTCCGACGATTGCAATGCGCAAACCTTTCAAATCACTTGCGCCTTTTCCAAGGTGCTTTCGAATCGTGAAAGCATCAAGCAGGGCCTGGCTGGGATGTTCATGAGTTCCATCGCCTGCGTTAATAACACTTCCTGACATCCATTCAAGATCTGCCAGACGTTGGGCAGCACCGGAGGCAGAGTGACGGATGACAACCGCATCGGCGCCCATAGCTTGCAAAGTTTGCGCTGTATCTTTCAGTGACTCACCTTTGCTAAGACTGGAACCCTTGGCTGAGAAGTTAATTACATCGGCTGACAGGCGCTTAGCGGCTGCTTCAAAAGAGATTCTTGTGCGTGTGGAGTCTTCAGCAAAAAGATTGACTATCGTGCGACCACGCAGCGTAGGTAGCTTTTTTACTTGTCCATCATTGATGCGGGCTAACTCTGTTGCTGTATCGAGGATTCCGATCGCATCGGTTGCACTTAAATCATTGATGGATAGTAAGTGGCGCATTAGTTCGCCTCCCCTTCGATAACAACTTCATCGACACCATCTATCTCAGTCAATGAAACCCTGACCGATTGCTTTTCTGATGTCGGTAAGTTCTTTCCAACAAAATCAGCACGTATAGGCAGTTGGCGATGACCTCTATCGACAAGAACTGCTAATTGAACGGTGCGTGGACGTCCTACTTCTCCGAGAGCATCTAAAGCGGCTCGTATTGTGCGCCCTGAATACAAGACATCATCAATCAAGATGACATCTCTTCCTTGAATGCCAATCGGTGGGATGAATGTAGGCATGATGGCGCGAGGAGCACGAAGGCGCAGATCATCTCTATATAAGGTGATATCGAGGGTTCCGTGGGCGATCTCTTTACCTTCAATAGAACTCATAATTGCTGCGATGCGTGCAGCTAAGTGAGCACCACGAGTTGGAATACCTAGAACGGTAATTTCGGAGGAACCATGATTTTTTTCTAAGATTTCATGGGAAATGCGGGTCAACGCACGTGAAATATCCTGTGCGGACAGGGCTACGCTCATGTAAATCTCCTTCCCCACCTCGCAGGATGGGTCGTTAAAGGATGCGAAGCAGACTATATCAGCAACTTATAGAACCTGTGGATACCCAAAAATGGGTGTGGCATCACATCTCTAGCCTTACCCCATGACTAAAGAAATAGAAGAAATCGCCGCTCGCCTTCGCGCAATACGTTTGTCCCGAAACCTCACTCTGGCCGAAGTGGAAATCAAAAGCCATAAGCGCCTACGGGCTGTGGCGTTGGGCTCCTATGAACGAGGAGATAGATCGTTAAGTGTTTCAAAAGCAATTGAACTCTCAAAGTTCTATGAAGTTCCATTGGCATATCTCTTGACTGGGCTTTCTCCCACCCAAAGCGTTGAAAGAGACATCGTGATTGATTTGCGCAGAATTAAGGCCCTTGCTACCTCTGAGGAGAAAAACACCCCAACCCAAGAGATCCTATTCTCATTTCTATTAGGGATCATTAAAGAACGTCAGGATTTCAATGGTGAGATATTGTCTTTGCGCAAAAGTGATATCGAATTTCTGACAATCACCATAGGTTGCAGTTCTGTCGAGTTTGCAACGTATCTAGCCCAAAACAAACTGCTTTTTGAAACTAAAGAGACAAGTTCTCTTTAAGCGATGAAATACGACCTAAAACACCGTGGATGAAACCTGATGAATCATCAGTTGAGAGCTCCTTAGCCAACGACAATGCCTCATCAATAGCAACGCTGTCAGGAATATCTGAAGCCCATAAAATCTCATAGATAGCTAAGCGCAAGATGTTGCGATCCACATTTGGAAGTCGATCCATATCCCAGCCTTGGGCATAGGTCGTAATGAGTTCATCTATCTTTCGTGTATTTTCACTCACGCCAGAAATAAGAGAGCGTGTGTATTCGCGTATAGGCCTGGCTTCAGGTCCCTCTTCAACAATATCTCTCAGGTTGAGAGTCTCCAAAGCATTAGTCCCCCGAATATCAGCTTCAAAGAGCAGGTCTAAAGCTTGCTTTCTTGCTTTACTGCGAGCAGACACTAGTTGGCGCGGCCCTGGTATGAACCATCACGTGTATCAACCATGACAATTTCGTCCTGCTTGATGAAGAGTGGAACTTGAATTTCAATGCCAGTTTCAACTGTTGCAGGCTTTGTTCCTCCAGAAGAGCGATCACCCTGAATTCCTGGCTCTGTGTATGTAATACGCAAAGGCACTGATGCTGCTAGTTCAATATAAAGTGGATTTCCTTCGTTGACTGCAACAACTGCGTCAGTATTTTCTAGCATGTAGTTGGCCATATCTCCAACAACAGCAGCTGAGATAGTCATCTGATCGTAAGTCTTGCTATCCATGAATACGAAGTCATCGCCTTCTTTGTACAAATACTGCATATCGCGCTTTTCTAAAATGGCGATATCAATCTTCACACCCGAGTTAAATGTGCGGTCAATAACTTTTCCAGTAAGAACTGACTTAAGCTTTGTACGAACGAAAGCTGGACCCTTACCTGGCTTAACGTGCTGGAACTCAACAACTGTCCATAGCTGTGTTTCAATTTCAAGAGTAATTCCATTTTTTAGATCAGCTGTAGTTGCCACGGTTCAAGCTCCACTCATATCTGTAGGTGATTATTTACGGTCATTGACTGTCAACGACAAGGGGTTAAGGATACCCGCATTTTGTAGGCAATTTTTCAACTTAGCCAAGCAGGGATTTAAGGGCGTTAATCGCTAAAACATAGGAATTTGGACCAAATCCTGCAATTGTCCCTGTTGCTACACCAGAGATAACTGAGGTGTGACGAAACTCTTCACGAGCCATCGGATTAGATAAATGAACCTCAATAAGTGGCGCTTTCAAAAGTTCTGCTGCATCACGTATTGCATATGAATAATGAGTAAATGCTGCCGGATTAATAATCACTGGAAGCTTTGCATCTGCGGCCTCGTGTAACCAGCCGATGATTGTTGCCTCATCATTGCTCTGCCGAATATCAGCCTGCATTCCCGCAGAGGTAGCTGTTGTCTCAATCAAGGATTTCAACTCGCCGTAGTTGAGATCACCATAAATTGAAGAATCGCGAATATCTAAACGGGCCAGATTGGGGCCATTTATCACCATGATCTTCATGAGCTAATTCTCTCATATGCCAACGCAAGTTCGCTTTCATTTACATCTTCGATGCGCAAGGTCGCACCTATGGCACTGAGTCCAACAAATCGCAGTTGATGACCACGTGATTTTTTATCTAATGCAAGAAGTGGATATAGATGTTGCCACGCCTGCCCTGGATAAGTTGTCGGCAATTCAAGGCTGTCGAGAATCTGCTTATGCAACTGGACGCTTTCTATATCTAGCAATCCTTTGACCTCGGCGAGATTGGCTGCAAAAACTAAGCCAATAGCAACAGCCTCGCCATGTCGCAGAGCGTATTTGCTATGTATTTCAATGGCATGGCCCAAAGTGTGGCCGTAATTCAAGACTTCTCTTCCGAAGGATTCCTTGAAATCACTTCCCACAACATGGGCTTTGACTGCAACAGAGCGAGTAATGAGATCTTGCACTAGTGCAGAATCTGCACGGATCTCAGTCAAATTCTTGCCTGCAACCAAATCTAGAATCTGCGTATCAACAATAAATCCACACTTAACTACCTCAGCTAACCCTGCCGCAAAATCTCTATCACTTAATGTGGCTAACCATTTTGTGTCTATAAGAACCCTTTTCGGAGAGTGAAATGCTCCGATGAGGTTTTTACCATAGTCACTATTAATGCCAGTCTTTCCACCGATAGCCGCATCTACCATTCCGGCGACCGTAGTTGGGATAGCAATCCAATCAATGCCACGTAACCAGGATGCAGCGGCAAAACCAGCCAAATCCGTAATCGTTCCGCCACCAATTCCCACAACTGCATCAGATCGCGTAAATCCAGCAGCACCTAGCCAGTTCCACAAAGATTGCAGGGACTGCGATGTTTTTGCGCCTTCCCCATCGGCAACTTCAAAGTAATGAATTTCGGTGTTGTCGGGTTTAAAACCCTTTATCTGATCGCGCATCGCAGATGAATACACAAGTGCTACGCGAGTATAAGAATCAAGAGACTGCTTGAGTGTGGTTTGCCAATCGCAGCCAATCACTACTTCATACTCATGCTCAGCGTGAACGTGGATGGTGTGCATCATAATTTCGCCGCAATCTCGTTCACAACTTCTTCCACAGACATGGCATCAACTTTAATGACAAAGCTAGCCAAAGATTCATAGATAGGCCGTCGTGTCTCTGCAAGTGATTGCCACTGTGCACGCGGATTTGAGAGCAAAAGAGGTCTGTCGCGATTGAAACCAACACGTGGAGCCGCAACTGCTAAGGAAACATCCAAGAAGAAAATCGGAGAAGTAGAGGTCTTCAGAAGTTCTTGAGCTCTTGGTGCAATAGGTGCACCACCACCGAGTGATAAAACGCAATCACTTACTTGCAATGACTGAGAAAGAGCTTGGAACTCCAAATCTCGAAAGAATTCCTCGCCCTTGTCCACAAAAATATCTGAAATTTTGTGACCATATGAGGATTCGATAGCTACATCGGTATCAATGAATTCTAGAGAAAGCTTGCTGGCTAGTGCAGCTCCCACAGTTGATTTACCGCAACCTGGAGGTCCAATTAATACAAGACGTGGCATCTTTATGAAAAGTTCAGGTTCTGCATGTAGCTAGTGAAATTACGGCGTGTTTCGGTTACTGAATCACCACCGAATTTTTCTAGAACTGCTTCGGCTAGAACTAGCGCCACCATAGCTTCTGCTACTACACCAGCAGCTGGAACTGCGCACACGTCAGAGCGCTGGTTTATCGCCTTGGCGCTCTCGCCAGTTGCTACATCAATTGTGTCCAAAGCTTTAGGCACTGTTGAGATTGGCTTCATCGCTGCGCGAACCCGAAGAACTTCACCATTAGACATGCCGCCTTCTGTTCCGCCTGCGCGATCAGTGCGACGAACTATCTTTCCTTGTCCATTCTTTTCAATCTCATCATGTGCAACAGAGCCGCGACGCGTGGCAGTTTCAAAACCATCTCCAACTTCAACACCTTTAATTGCCTGAATACCCATTAAGGCACCGGCTAAGCGTGCATCGAGTCTGCGATCCCAGTGCACGTGTGAACCTAATCCTGGAGGCATATTAAATGCCAATACTTCAACTACTCCGCCTAATGTGTCTCCATCCGCGTGAGCTGCTTCAATCTCTTTGATCATTAACGCGCTAGTTGCTTGATCAGCGCAACGAACTGGATCCTTATCAATTCTTGCCATGTCAGCAGAATCAGGAAGGGCATAACTATCATCGACGCGAGCTTTTCCAATAGATAAAACGTGCGACAAAATAGTTATTCCAACACTTTGTTCTAAGAAAGCGCGCGCAACCGCGCCAAGTGCAACTCGTGCTGCTGTTTCTCGCGCACTTGCTCGCTCTAAAATTGGTCGTGCATCATCCAAATCATATTTTTGCATTCCAACTAGATCTGCATGTCCTGGACGTGGTCTAGTCAAAGGGGCATTGCGTGCCAAATCTTTGATTTCATCTTCAGGAACTGGATCGGCCGACATTACCTTTTCCCATTTAGGCCATTCTGAGTTACCTACTTGAATTGCAATCGGTCCACCTTGGGTGAGCCCTAATCGAATTCCACCAAGAATTGTGACTTTGTCAGCTTCAAAATTCTGACGTGCTCCACGACCATATCCAAGGCGTCTGCGTTCTAAGTGACGATCTATATCGTCAGTGGTGATTTGCACTGAAGCAGGGATTCCCTCGATGATCGCACTGAGTGCTTGACCATGGGACTCACCAGCAGTTAACCAACGCATATGCCTATTCTTGCAGAAGTTAGCTCTGACTCGTTGCCAAATAAAGGGTTGTTCCAATAAAAATCGCTGGAGCCATAGCGATTGTTCGAGGAATGACCTTGGAATAGAGCCATACGAGCACAATTTGAATCACGGCACACACAAATATTGCCAATAGTAGATATTCGAATTCTTGAAATCTAGAAAGTTGCAGCAGCACAACAACCAAGGCCACCAACTTGCAATCCCCCATGCCCAAACCAATAACTGCCATGAGCCCTAAAATTGCGAGAACCAGCAGCAAGAATATTGGATCGGGAACACCCCTAACAACCACTAGTCCCGCGACCAAGTAGGCATAGAGTTGTAAATAGATGTTTGGAATTTTGCGCTTGGACACATCAGCGATTGAGATTGGAATTGCGAAGAGAAGATATAGCACTTTTCAAGAGTAGAACTTTTCGAGAGCTAATAAATCAGTATGTGGACTACTTAAGCGCTGCTAATCCAACCTCGCGCAATTTCGAATACATGAGCGCAGAATCGAAGTCTGCACCAGAAAAAATCGCAATCTGGGCTATCGCCTGATGAATCAATAGATCTAAACCATCGATAACGCTTCCTCCGCCTGACGCCCACTTCGCTGATGCTGGAGTGGGCCATGGCTTATACAGAGCTTCAAAATATGGAGCGGAAGTCTTAGCTGGCAAATCAATTGAATCTGTGACACCGGCAGGTGCTGTGCTTATCACCAAATCAGCATCATCAAGAACACTTAAATCACCCCAATCAAGAAAACTCAACTCAGATTCAATTACCGCATCAGACATTGCCTGCACTCGTGCGAGAGAACGATTGATAACAGTAATCTGTGTTTGCGAACTATCACACGCAGCTGCAGCAGCACGGGCAGTTGCACCGGCCCCCAAAATTACAACATGACCCTTGATTTCAACCTTGTGCATCTCAAGAGATTTACTGAATCCAATAACATCTGTAGAAGTCGCATGCCACTCGCCCGCTTTTTTATACAGAGTATTTGCACTATTGATTCGAAGAGCTAAATCATCGACATGCATTGCATACGCAATGACTTCCTCTTTAAGCGGCATAGTCAGAGAAAAACCAGTCCACGTTGCATCTCTCTCATCCATAAATTGCGCTAAGGAATGTGCCTTTACTTCTATAGCTTCATAACTTGCGCTCAAACCCAGTTGTGCATAGGCGGTGTTATGTAGCAATGGACTCAAAGAGTGCGAAATGGGTGATCCCAAGACAGCGGCCTTTATCATTTAAATGCCCCCGCCTTTCTATTTTTCTCATAGAGCGCTTTCCATGTCAGGAATTCATCATTTGAGCTAGTAAAGCGAGTATCTCCTGGTGCAACTGTAATAAAGAATAGCCAATCCCCGTCGGCTGGTTTTAAAGCAGCTGCTATCGCCAGCGCTCCTGGATTTCCTATGGGTGAAGGTGGTAATCCATATTTTCTATAGGTGTTGTATGGAGATTTGATTAGAGTCGAATTCGTGCTTAGGAAGATCTGCCCGCGCACTTTCTTCACATAATGCACCGTTGAATCCAGTTGCAAAGGCATGGAAATATCCAGGCGATTTCTAATTACCCGAGAAATTTTGTCAAAATCCTTTGTGTCACCTTCTGCTTGAACCAAGGAAGCAATTGTCAGCAATTGAGCTGGGGTCAGCTTTCCTGTAGCAGTCAAAAGTTGTTGTCCGGTTTCTTCATGTGAGAAACGATCCACCATCGCCTGCACTGCATCTAAAGCCGTTGTTCCAGCGGGGAAAGAATATTGTGCGGGGAAAAGTAATCCTTCAGCATTTGTGAATCCTGGTGGAAGTACAACTTTTGAAAAAGCAGTGTCTATTTCACTCTTGGTGAATCCATACCTGATCATTGATTCGACAACTTCACTCTTCCATCCGCCTTCAAAGATCTTGATCAAGTTAGGAATGCGTGCGGGGTCAAGTAATTGTTCCAAAGCCTGTCGAGCTGAAATCTGAGTATTTAACTCATGGGCACCAGGTGCTACATGTGCTGAGCGAGGATCAGCGACTGCTGCTCTAAAGTATGCAAGTGCTGACTTGGTGATATCTTTTTCAAAAAGCAATTGCCCGACTTGTGAACCAGTTGCACCAGCTGGGATTTCTACAATAACTTTAAGTGAACTCTGGCTCACTACTGCGGTTGGATAATCAGGTGCGACAGATACATTCGAGCGATCCATATGGATAGACAGTGTAAGAATTCCTGCAAAAGCAAAAGCTCCTATCACTCGTGCTAAAGGGTTACCTACTAACTTCATCCTTGTTGCTTTTCAATCTCAAGGGCAAAATTCAAGATAGCCACCGCCGCTGCTTGATCAATGGAAGCTCGAGCATCCTTGCTATTCACACCTGAATCTCGCATGTTGCGTGTTGCTGTTACGGTACTCAAGCGCTCATCAATAAGTGTCACTGGACAAGTTGCCATCTCTCGTAACATTGAAGCAAAGTTTGTCGCCTTGATGGCTGATTCACTTTCTCGTCCATCCATATGAGCGGGTTTACCGACATAGATATGAATTGGTTCATACTCGGTGAAGATGTTCAGGATCTGCTCTTTAAGTTTGGCATCGCCGGCTTTAAGTGTTGAGACTGGCGTAGCTAAAATTGCATCCGGATCACATGTGGCAACACCAATTCGCACATCGCCATAATCAAAAGCGATTCGGCGACCTCTTTGCATAGAGTGATTATCCAACGAGAGCGTGTGAAATCGCGGCTAATGCATCAACTGACTTAGCTGCATCAGTTCCCCCGCCTTGTGCAAAATCATCTTTACCGCCCCCGCCGCCACCTAAAACCGTAGATCCAATCTTTACTAACGCTCCAGCTTTGACTCCCCCAGCGCGTGCAGCATCACTTGCCGCCACAACCAGTACAGGCTTGGAGTCATTGACGCTGATAAGCGCGACCACACAATTTGCTGCTTTCGAGCGAAGTTCAAGGGCAATCTTGCGTAGATCATCTCCGGAGATGCCGTCACCCAATAGTGAAGTAATTACCGTTGTTCCGTTTACTACCTTTGCACTCTTAGCAATTTCCCCAACTTGAGAGAGCGCTTGAGCTGAGCGAAGAACAGATAGTTCTTTTTCAATCTCTTTCATTGAATTGATCAGAGCATTAATGCGCTCTGGAAGTTCTTCGACGCGAGCACCCTTGATAATTTCAGTCAGAGAGTTAAGTAAAATGTGTTCGCGAGCTAAGAACTTATAAGCATCAACACCCACAAGAGCCTCTACGCGACGGACACCGGCTCCAATAGAGGATTCACTTAAGAGTTTAACGACACCAAGCTGGCCAGAACGAGTGACGTGAGTTCCACCGCACAGCTCACGTGCCCAATCTCCAACGCTGACAACGCGAACTTGATCTCCATACTTCTCACCGAAGAGAGCCATAGCTCCAAGTTTCTTGGCCGCATCTTGTGACATTACTTCAGCACTTACTTCAAGGTTATCTAAAAGCAAAGTGTTAACACGTGACTCAACATCATTGAGTACTGATGCAGGAACGGCGCCGGTTGCAGGGAAATCAAAGCGGAATCTGCCTGGTGAGTTCTCAGATCCGGCTTGTGTGGCAGTTTCTCCCAAAAGTTCACGGAAAGCTTTATGCACCATATGTGTTGCAGTGTGTGCACGAGATATGGCATGACGGCGCTCTATATCAATGGCAGCTTGTGCTTGGGCGCCACTTTCCAGTGAGCCAGATAAAACGCGACCACGGTGAACAAAAACACCTGGCACCGGAGTTTGCACATCATCAATTTCAACAACTGCGCCATTGGCCAAAGTAATAGTTCCACCATCGGCTAACTGTCCACCACCTTCTGCATAGAAAGGTGTGCGATCTAAAACTATTTCAACATCTTCATCCGCCCCAGCAGAACCAACTAGATTTCCATCTACCAGAACCGCTGTAATTCTTGCTTCACTGGTTTCATGTGAATAGCCAACAAACTCTGATTTACCGTTCTTATCTGCTACTTGGCGATAGACGGAAAGATCTGTATGACCACTCTTTTTCGCCTTTGAATCTGCTTTTGCGCGATCCTTTTGCTCCTTCATCAGACGGCGGAAACCATCTTCATCAACTTCTAGACCTTCTTCACGGGCCATCTCAAGGGTTAAATCAAATGGGAAACCGTATGTGTCATGGAGCTTGAAGGCATCTTCGCCCGGTAAAACTGCACTCTTGCTTTTCTTTAAGGCTGCGCTAGCAACATCGAAAATCTGCGTGCCACTTTTTAGCGTTTGCAAAAAGCTTTCTTCTTCAGAGACGCTGACAGAGAGAATTCGCTTTGAATCAGTTACCAACTCTGGGTACTGAGGGCCCATTGCGCCAATGGCTGCAACCGTTAGTTCAGACATGATTGGATCCATTGAACCAAGCAAGCGCATATTACGAATTGTGCGGCGCATCATGCGGCGTAGAACGTAACCACGGCCTTCATTTCCAGGTGTGACACCATCTCCGATCAGCATTGCTGATGTACGTGCATGGTCGGCAATGATGCGAAGTGAGACATCAGATTTCTCGGAAGAACCGTACTTAACTCCGGTTAGCTCAGATGCTTTAGTCAAAATCTGCATTGTTGTGTCAATTTCATAAATATTTTCAACACCTTGCAACAGTGCTGCCATGCGCTCTAGACCTAAACCAGTATCAATACTCTTTGCAGGAAGTTCGCCAAGAATCGGGTAATCATTCTTGCCAGATCCAACCCCGCGCTCATTTTGCATGAACACCAAATTCCACACTTCCATATAACGATTTTCATCTGCAATCGGTCCACCTTCTGCGCCATATGCAGGACCACGGTCATAATAAATCTCAGAACAAGGCCCGCATGGTCCAGGAACACCCATTGACCAGAAGTTATCTTCCATATCTCGTCGTTGGATGCGCTCTTTTGGAACACCCATCTTGGTATGCCAAATATCTGCAGCTTCATCATCATCTAAATAAACAGTTACCCATAAACGATCCTCAGGAAAGCCATAACCCCCATCTTTGATCGGACGAGTGAGTAATTCCCAAGCAAGTGCAATTGCACCTTCTTTGAAGTAATCACCAAAAGAGAAGTTTCCGCACATCTGGAAAAACGAAGCATGGCGTGTTGTTTTACCAACCTCATCAATATCAAGAGTTCGAACACATTTTTGAACTGAGGTTGCACGCTTATAAGGAGGGGTAATTTCTCCTAGAAAGTAAGGTTTGAATGGAACCATTCCGGCGTTAACAAGCAAAAGGTTGGGATCATCGGCAATTAAAGATGCTGACGGGACAACTGTGTGAGTTAAACCTTGACGGTTATCTGATTCAAAGAAGCGCAGCCAGCGCGAACGGATCTCGGCGGATTCCACTTGTGAGGATCACTCAGCCTTCTTCTTAGATCGAGATTTCTTCATCGATGCTGCAGAAAGCAGAGCCCCAGCCACCTTTACAGCTGAGCCATTTTTACTTATGAACGATGTTGTGGCTTCATTTACCTTGTCAGATAAATCTTCGGCATTTTTTGTTATGCGATTAATGCTTTTGAGTGGTCCATTAACTAAAGTTACTGTGGTGTGCACTTCATCGATTAGCGGCGCAGTCTCATCGGTAATTGCCTTAAGAGAAGCTTTTGCCTCATCGATTAAGCGACCAAGACGAATAATCACATAAGCAACTGCAATGGCGATAACCATCAGCGCACAACTAGCGATTATTGTTGCAATTCCACCTGGACCCATGTTGTTAGCCTACCTGAGGAGCTGCTTTAGGAGCGCCATCAATACCGCTCTCCTTGCGTTGCGCCGGAGTAATAGGAGTTGGAGCACCAGTTAATGGGTCTCCACCGCTTGCAGTCTTAGGGAATGCAATAACTTCTCGGATTGAATCAGAACCAGTAAGCAAAGCACAAACGCGATCAAGACCCAGAGCAATTCCACCATGTGGAGGTGGTCCATAGTTGAAGGCCTCTAACAGGAAGCCAAACTTGCTCTGTGCTTCTTCATCACTTAAACCAATCACACTGAAAACATCCTTTTGGATTTGGCGATCATGAATACGAATCGATCCACCGCCAAGCTCTGTTCCATTCAAAACAATGTCATATGCATAAGCAAGAGCTGAGGCTGGATCTTTAGCAAATGTCTTTGCAAACTCTGGCTTAGGTCCAGTAAAAGGATGGTGAACTGCAGTCCAACCACCGTTATCTGTTGGTTCAAACATTGGCGCGTCAACAACCCATAGGAACTCCCACTTATCTGCAGGAATCAAATTACATCGCTTACCAATTTCTAAACGAACTGCTCCCAACAAATTCAAAGATGCCATGCGCTCACCTGCTGCAAAGAAAATTGCATCTCCGGCCTTTGCACCTGCTGCTGCAGTAATTCCGGCCGCTTCTGAGTCGGAAAGATTCTTAGCTACAGGTCCACCTAGAGTTCCATCTTCATTGACCAAGATGTATGCAAGACCCTTAGCCCCGCGTGCTTTAGCCCAGTCTTGCCATGCATCTAACTCACGACGAGGTGATGCTGATCCCCCAGGCATAACAACGCTTCCAACATAAGGAGCTTGGAAAACTCTAAAAGTGGTCTGTGCAAAAAATTGAGTCTGTTCGGTTAATTCATAACCAAATCGTAGATCAGGTTTATCTGAGCCATAACGAGTCATTGCATCGGCATATGTCATGCGTTGCAACGGAAGTGGGATGGTGTAACCAACGGCTTCTTTCCAAATCTTTGAAACAATTTTCTCAGCCACAGCCAAAATATCCTCTTGATCAATAAAGGACATTTCAATATCTAGCTGTGTAAATTCTGGTTGACGATCTGCGCGGAAGTCTTCATCGCGAAAGCATCGTGCTATTTGGTAATACTTTTCCATTCCAGCGACCATCAACAACTGCTTGAAGAGTTGTGGTGATTGTGGCAAGGCATACCAACTACCTGGTTGCAGGCGAACTGGGACTAAGAAGTCACGAGCGCCTTCGGGAGTTGAACGTGTTAAGTAGGGAGTTTCAATCTCAAGAAATTCTTCATCTTCCATCACTCGACGAATCACTGAAGTCACCTTCGAGCGAAGGCGAAGATTTGCTGATGGCTTCTCACGGCGTAAATCTAAGTAGCGATACTTCAAGCGCACTTCTTCGCTGATATCAGCATCATTGCCAGAATCAACTGGGAAAGGCAGCGGTGCTGACTCACTTAAGACAACAACAGTGTCTCCCATAATTTCAATTTCACCTGTTGGAATGTTCGTATTCTCATTTCCAGCAGGTCGTGCTAAAACTTCACCAGTAATCATTAGGCACCACTCAGCGCGAAGTGAACCTGCCATCTTTTCATCGCGAATAACTACCTGCACAGATCCGGATGCATCACGTAGATCAATAAAGGCAACTCCACCATGATCGCGGCGTCGCGAGACCCATCCGGCCAACGTAACTGTGGTTCCAGCATCGGATTTGCGCAAAGAGCCTGCGTCATGAGTTCTTAACATATGTGCGTTCTACATCCCTATAACTAAATTGCGCTGATTAATGAGTCAATCTTAACCGATGAAGTGGCACCGGTTTTCATCTCTTTTAGCTCGACCGTCGCGCTAGAAATCTCTGAATCCCCCAAAACGATGACATAGCGCGCACCGCTCTTGTCCGCACCTTTCATAGCACCCTTGAGAGCCCGATCTCCAAATGCAATCTCCACGCTCTTATTGGCACTTCGTAAGTCACTAGCAATTCTCATCGCCATCTCTTTTGCAGCATCTCCTAGAGGAATGATGAATAGATCTGAGACAAAGGAGTTCTCGTTAATTACTCCTTCAGCCTCTGCTGCGAGAAGGGCTCTATCAACACCTAAACCAAAACCAATTCCAGATAAAGACTGGCCGCCAAGTTCTGCCATAAGGCCGTCATAGCGACCTCCCCCACCGATTCCAGATTGAGCACCTAAAAGCTCGTGAACAAATTCAAATGTCGTGCCGGTGTAGTAATCCAACCCACGAACCATGCGAGGGTTAAGTGTGTAAGTGATACCTAAGACATCAAGATATTTCTTCACTTGTTCGAAGTGAGCACGTGAACTCTGACTCAAGTAATCAACAAGTAATGGTGCTTTAGCCATAGCTTCTTTGATTTCAGGGCGCTTATCATCAAAAAGACGTAGTGGATTAAGTGCTGCGCGCGCAGCAGTTGCCTCATCTAATTTCATCCCTGCAATAAATTTCACTAAATCAATGCGATGAGCTGCTCGAGAATCAGCATCACCTAAACTCGTTATCTCCAAACGATATTTACTTAAACCAATAGCCTTAAATCCTGCATCAGCTATTGCAATTACTTCAGCATCAATGGCTGGATCATCTAAACCAATCGCTTCAATACCGACTTGGTAGAACTGACGATAGCGACCAGCTTGTGGACGCTCGGCACGAAAAAACTGTCCGGAGTACCAAAGTTTTGCTGGAAGTTGACCGCGATCTAATCCATGCTCGATAACTGCGCGCATTACGCCGGCAGTTCCTTCTGGGCGCAAAGTAATGGAGCGATCTCCGCGATCTAGGAACGTATACATTTCCTTTGAAACAACATCAGTTGATTCACCGACACCACGTGTGAAAAGTTCAGTATCCTCAAAAACTGGAAGTTCGATGAGTTGATAACCAGCTTTGCGCGCAGGCTCAATAAGAGATTCGCGTACAAACTCAAAGGCTGCAGAGCGCGGTGGAACATATTCACTCACACCTTTAGGAGCTTGAATCTTTTGTCCAGCCATTAGTAGCGACCCTTCAGGGCAGTTAAATATGGATTGCTCTTTTTCTCCACCGCCATGGTGGTTTCGGCATAGTGTCCAGGCAGCACCCGCAAATGATCTGGCATCGGCATAATTTTCTTTCGCAAAGTTGTCTCCATAGCTTCAGCTGATCCACCGGGTGTATCTGTACGACCTATCGAACCAGCAAAGAGAACATCGCCGCTGACCAATAATTCATCATCAACTACAAAGACAAGGGAACCGGCTGTGTGACCAGGTGCGTGGATGGCTTTGAATTTCATGCCCACAAGCTCCACAACTTCTTCATTACGCAATTCTCTTACATCGACAGGTTCGACAAAGTCCATAGCCGATAATGTCGCTGCAAATTCTGGTCCATGAATACGTTCGGGATGAGCTAAGGCATAGCGATCCAGCGAATGAATGTAGGCAGGGATTGAATAACCATCGGCAATCGGTTGAATAGAGAAGGTGTGGTCGAGATGTCCATGGGTAGCAATGATTGCGACAGGCTTAAGGGAGTGTTTCTTGAGAATCTCATCCAACATCAGCGAAACATCAGGCATGCCAGGATCTATAACTACGCACTCACTTCCAGCCTTGGGTGCAATAACCCAGCAGTTAGTGGCATACATGGGGGCTGCAAAAGAGTCGACCAGCACCGATTTCACCCCTTCACCCACGCTTGAAAATAGGAGCGATTGACGCTCACACACCTATACAGGGTACCTTTTACCTCCGCACGATTCACGCTCATCCAAGGTGCGCCTTGAGTGAGCACGCACACTGATAGCGACGTTCTAGATCAGAACAACGCGCTGAAAGGGAACACACCATGAGCGAATTCAATCCAACACCACAAGCAAGTGCAGCATCAGCACTAATCGGAGACCCTTCAGCCTTTGGCCGAGTGGGCGAAGATGGAACAGTATTTGTTCGCACCTCTTCCGGTGAAAAAGCAGTTGGTTCGTATCCTGGTAAGACTGCCGAAGAAGCGCTGGCTTACTTCGTTCGAAAATTTGAACTCCTTGCAGCTGAAGTTGCGCTCCTTGCAGCCCGTATCAAAAGTGGCGCACTGGTTCCATCGGATGCATATGCTGCAGTTAAGAAATTGCGTGAACAAGTAAAAGAGTTAAATGGTGTTGGCGATCTCGATGCGCTTTCAGCATCAGTGGAACAAATCGAACCACTTATCGAAGGTCATCGCGAAGCATACGAGGCAAAGAAGGCCGCAGAGACTGCAGCTAAAGCCGCTCGCCGCGAACAGATTCTTGTTGAGAAAGAAAAGATTGTTGCAGAGGCTGAAAGCCTTGCTCTATCTGAGAGCTGGAAAGTAACTGGTGATCGTCTTAAGGTTCTCCTTGATGAATGGAAATCTGCCCCCCGCTTAGATAAGAAAGCAGATGCAGATCTGTGGAAGCGTTTTTCTTCCTCCCGTAACAAATTTGATAAGCGTCGTCGCACGCACTTTGCTGCCCTTGAATCAGTTCAAAAGGTTGTTGTAGATGCCAAGAAGGCAATCATTGAAGAAGCAGAAAAACTAGCAACCTCAACTGAGTGGGTTCCAACTGCAAAGCGTTTCAAGGCACTTATGGATGCCTGGAAAGCGGCTGGACGTGGCAAGCCAAGTGATGATGCCAAGATGTGGGCACGTTTTAAAGCTGCGCAAGATAAATTCTTCAGCGCTAAAAACGCTGATCTAGAAAAGCGCGATACGACAATGGCTGCAAATCTGATTAAACGAGAAGAGCTAGTCGTGCAGATTGAAGCGCTTCTACCAATTACTAACTTAGATCAAGCCAAGAAGGCTCTACGTGATCTCATGAACTCATGGAGCAAGATCGGCATGACTCACCGCGATAAGCGTGCATCTCTTGATACCCGTGTTCAAGCTGTAGAGAGTGTCATCAAAGAAGCAGAGGCAGAAATCTGGCGCAAGACAGATCCTGCTGCAAAGGCTCGTGCTACTGAAGTTGTTAAACAACTCACTGAATCGATCGAGAACTATGAAAAGATCGCTGCTAAATCAGAGGCTGCAGGCAATTCTAAAAAGGCAACTGAAGCGCGTGAATCTGCTGCAGCTCGCAAGGTTTGGTTAGCCGAAGCAGAAAAAGGCTTAGCTGAATTTAGTTAATTGTTGGTAGTGCGATAAACATCGTAAACACCTTCAATATGTCGGACCGCCGCTAGCACCGCATCTAAATGCGTTGCATCTGCCATTTCAAAAGTGAAACGTGAAATAGCAGTGCGATCTTTTGATGTGCTCACTGACGCGCTCAGAATATTCACATGCTGATCAGAGAGTGTGCGCGTCACATCTGCCAACAGTGATGCACGATCCAGCGCCTCAACCTGGATATTTACTAGGAACACGCTGGCTGCGCCCAAGCGCCATGAGACATTTACGATTCGATCATTTTGGTTTCTCACCAAATCATCAGCATTGACGCAATCACTTCTATGGATAGATACGCCACTGCCCTTAGTAATGAATCCGATGATTGTGTCACCTGGTACTGGCGTGCAACAACGCGCTAACTTCACCAACACATCATCAGCACCTTCAACATCAATGGCGTTACTAGAGCGTCGTGTTGTAGGAGCTCGCGATGGAAGCGTATCCATGGTTGGTTCTGGATGTGAATCTTCAACACCCATTGAGACAACAAGCTTGTCGATGATGGAGGCTGCAGAAACATGTCCATCCCCCACAGCTGAATACAAGGCATCAATATCTGGATAGCGAAGTTCATGCGCTAACTCAAGTAATGAATGCCCAGCAAAAATCTTTTGTAGCGGAAGACCCGCTTTGCGCATCTGTCTTGCAATCGACTCACGACCAGCATCTATTGCTTCTTCACGACGCTCTTTGCTAAACCACGCCTTTATCTTTGATCGCGCGCGTGGACTTTTTACAAAATTGAGCCAATCTCTACTCGGCCCAGCATGCTCACCCTTGTTCGTAACAATCTCAACTACATCGCCGTTGTTTAACCGTGACTCCAACGGAACGAGTCGTCCGTTGACTTTGGCGCCTGCGCATCGAATACCGACATCTGTGTGAACCGAGAATGCGAAGTCAACTGGTGTGGAACCACCAGGCAGTGCAACAACACTTCCCTTGGGTGTGAATACGAAGACCTCAGGAGTTCCTAAATCAAAGCGCAGTGCTTCTAGAAACTCTGAAGGATCTTCAGTTTCTTTCTGCCATTCATGTAATTGGCGAAGCCAGAGCATCTCAGGAGATGATTCGTTGTTCTCGTGTCCCTGCTTATATTTCCAGTGGGCTGCAATACCGAACTCAGCCCTTGAGTGCATATCAAATGTACGGATCTGGATTTCTATAGCTTTGCCAGTGGGTCCAATAACTGTTGTGTGGAGTGATTGATACAAATTGAACTTTGGCATAGCGATGTAATCTTTGAAACGTCCAGGAACTGGACTCCATCTAGCGTGGATTGCTCCAAGAACAGCGTAGCAATCGCGAACATCTTCCACTAAAACACGGATGCCAACTAAATCGTAAATATCATTAAATTCACGGCCACGAACAACCATCTTTTGATAAACCGAAAAGAAGTGCTTTTGGCGTCCCGTAACTGTCGCAGTGATTCCATCTGCTTCTAAGTCTTGAGTCACAATTTCGATCACATCATGTGTCAATTTGTCGCGAGATGGTGAGCGCTCTGCGACAAGACGAGAAATCTCTTCAAACTTCTTTGGCTCCAGCACTTCAAAAGAGAGATCTTCTAACTCCCACTTAATGGCATTCATACCTAGGCGGTGAGCCAGGGGTGCGTAGATATCTAAAGTCTCACGGGCTTTTCGCTGTGCACTTTCGGCGGAAACATATTTCCATGTACGAGCATTGTGCAGGCGATCGGCTAGTTTAATGACCAGAACGCGAATATCTCGAGACATCGCAACAACCATCTTGCGCACAGTTTCAGCCTCAGCCGTTGGACCATATGTCAGTTTGTCCAACTTGGTCACACCATCAACTAAACCCGCAATCTCATCACCGAAGTCATGACGAAGTTCTTTGAGCGAATATG
>Ga0214919_10001294_pt1 | contig 41402 bp, 74 predicted proteins | sample LL1503_MetaG_FD_177994 | JGI IMG/M metagenome (GOLD analysis project Ga0214919, IMG submission 177994) | Freshwater microbial communities from Lake Lanier, Atlanta, Georgia, United States - LL-1503 | ecosystem: Environmental > Aquatic > Freshwater > Lake | place: USA: Georgia | collected...
CGCCGCTCGTGCCACCCGTACTCGTCTTTGCAACAAGGCAGGATGGAGCGTGGCTGACTTGAGCATCATTGATACCAAGTACTACAAACCTCGCATGGTGACCCGTACCAATCTTATGACTGGTCAAGAATACGAGGAAGATGTCAATACTCCTAGATCTTGTTCACCAGCATCAGAACTTTTTTGGAGCATGTGATGAATCGCACTGTTTGGATCTTGCGTTGGAGCCAGCCTTATACCAACTGGCAACCCGTTGAACTACCCATCACAGACTTTTCCCAAGCCCGTGAAGTACTTGCAAGGATCATGTCCCTATGAAATGGTTTGCTGAAACAACTGACTATAGAGACTCAGTACCCAACGGCATCTACTTGTTGGATGACACCAAAAGCAAAATGTATGCATTCACTCCTGGTGGTGCCAAACAAATCAAAATATTCAAAAACCCAATCCGCATTGATGTGCGCGGGCGGAAATTTCAGTTGAATTCAGTACAGTTCAAAACTCAACTACAGGAAGAAGAACCTGAAGGCCGTGTGTGGGAAGTAAAAGGCTCAAAAGGTGATATCTATAAAGTGTCAGAACTCAATGGCAATCTCTCTTGCACCTGCTCAGGATTTCGTTTTCGCGGTGACTGCAAACACATAAAAAGCGTGGCATGAGATTTAGTTTTACCAATGCACCCGGTTGGTTCACTGCTTATCTAGTGGACAATTTTCTTGACGAGTTTGACCGACACGTAAAAGCAAAAGGTATTGAGCACTGGCATTCGCAGGGGCGAACTCAACTGTTGGATGCATCCGTAGAATACTTTTCACAAAAAGGGTTTAGGGTTGGGCATTACAACAGCCAACTTTGGTTTGACATAGACGACACCCCAGAATACACTTTGCTGGCGCTACAGTACCAAGACTAACTTACTTGTAGATGTAGTTGATGGTGTCAGAATTTTCTCTGTAGACGCCTGCACCATTCTTTAGGTGAAAGCGTCGAGCCATTTCGGTCTTGGGACTCAAGGTCACATAGGTTTGGATCTCAGGAAACTCTGATTTGATACTGTTTTGTGCTTCTACTATGAGGTCGCGCCCGGCTCCGGCAGTATAACTCCAAATGGTGTAGAATACCGCACAAGTGGCACTGCCCACCACCTCTACCAAATCATCCACAGCCTCAGGAATTGACTGCAAAAACTTCACACAGGTCACTGCCTGGGTTTGGTCACCATCTTTGAGCATGTATATTCTTGAGTTCACGTTTACCCGTCGGGTCACAGGTATTTCGGGACGCACAGGATCGTCCTTGATTAACTTTTCTAAGTCTTCGGTAATGGTGGTGATGGTATGCAACATATCTACGCTCTTTGTATGCTTCTCAAACCTATTTATCAAAACGGCGTAGAAAAAGAAAAAATGTTGTTAGGTATGGATTTCTCTGTACCGGGACAGGGCTCGAGCACGAGCCACAGCCAGTCGCACTTGAACGTAAGGTGACAATTCCTCATCCGAATCGTCCACTTGGGGCGGTGTGACCTTGGGACGTCGTGCCGAACTGGAGCAAAGAAAATCATCATCCGGAGCATCATAAGGATTGGTACCTTGCAATCGAATGGCAGTGAATCTGTGTGGATTACTGCGCAAAAGTTTGATTCTTGGCACTCGCGGTTGATGCAACCGAACCACATGTTCAGCAGTCACATGCACTGGTACTTGCGCTAAGGCAGATATAGATACTATGGAAGCAACGATCAAAAAGTGTTTCATGTGTATATATAACGCCTTGGCACCGAAGATGGTTGACTGATTTGGTAGTGTTGCCGAACACATTTGTTTTGGCAAATGTCATCCTAAAAAGCCTTGCTATTACCAGCAAGATGCCTTATACTTGTTGAATGCTGTACGCAACGGCTATTTTACATGAAAGGTAATTTATATGCGTTTTAATCCAGAAAGCAAAAGTTTCCGACTTTTCCAAGCACTCCGTAAAGGTGAAGCCCTTACAGAAGCCCAAATCGCTCAGCGTTTTGGTTTGAAGAACCCAACCGCAACTATCTCTAGTTTGCGTTTGAATCATGGCGTTTGTATCTATGCTGATGAGCATTTTGATACACACAACCGTCGTACCGTGAAATACGCAATTGGTAAGCCATCGAGAAAACTCATTGCCGCTGGATATCGCGCAATGACACTTGGCTTGGTTTAAACCGGTCTTGCTTTGAACAAAACCCTGCTGACAGCAGGGTTTTTTCTTGACCGATATTGACTTTTGCTGTATAATAACCATATGCTTAAAAAACTTTTTGAACGCTTGGGTCGGTACCGTGTGATCATGGACCGAGTGGACAATGAACCTTATCTGGAACGCTACTATGTGTTTCTTAAGGATCGAGAACGATTCCCGTTCAACGTGTTTGTACACAAGTTTTTGAAATCAGACCCAGATGAGGTGCATGATCATCCTTGGCCCTACTTTACTTTGATCTTGCGTGGCGGTTACTGGGAATGGGTCCCGCATTTCGATTTGCGAGGACAAAAGATTTGCGAAATACAAAAATGGCGAGGCCCTGGACACTTTCGTTTTAACCGGGCCACCAGTTATCATAGGATAGAACTGGACCCAGATGTAACCTGTTGGACCTTGTTTTGTCCAGGTGTTAAACAACGTGATTGGGGATTTTTAGTTCGAAACAAATGGGTACAATGGGAACAATATCTAGCCGCCCGCTCGAGTAAATAACACAAGGAAAAGAGATTATGAACTTAGAAACTATTGTAGCCGCCATGTTTACCGGAGTGGGATTTGGTGTTATATTATTCCTGCTGTTTGTTTGGGCAGTGGCCCGCAGACTTCAGTTCCGAATGGACTCAGAAGTATCTGATATCATGGAAAAATTGGCCCAGGATCGCTTGATAGCCCTCACAGTAGAGGTTGACCAAAATCAGTATTTTTGTTATAATAAGATTACCAAAGCATTTGTATGCCAAGGCCACAATTTGAAAGAAATCACAGAAAGGTTTAGACTGCGTTATCCCAACAAGGCCGCCGCCATATACGATGGTGACGAAACAGCGGTACAAACACTTAGAAAACAAATGAAAGACATGGATGAAAATCTCTTTAGTCAGTGATGTACATTTGGAATTTGGAGACTTGGACTTTGACAATGATCAAGGTGCCGAAGTCTTGATTCTGGGTGGCGACATCTGTGTGGCCCGAGACATTGCTCAACGTGACCCTTATGGCGTGATGGGTCCGGATTATCGTAGCAATCGCTATCATGATTTCTTTCAACGCTGTCATGATCGTTTTCCACATGTGATCTACATTGTGGGCAATCACGAATACTACCATGGCGACTTTGGCACCAGTTTGGCACATATAAAAGATGTGCTTGGCTACTTGCCTAGATTACATGTGCTGGAAAAAGAAAGCATCATGATCGGTGACGTCACATTCTTGTGCGGTACACTTTGGACCGATATGAATCAGGAAGACCCCCTTACTCTGTGGGAAATTCGACGCTACATGAATGACTTCCGCATCATCAAAGATAGCACCCTTCCGGTTCACTATCAGGATGAAGATGGAAACAGGCGCACACGAGTGGGCAAGTTACTGCCTGAAACAACTGTGACCGAACACCGGGCTATGTTGAAGTTTGTAAAAGAGTCAGTTGAGGCCGATCCCACCGCTAAGTATGTGGTAGTTGGACACCATGCACCCAGCAGATCAAGTACTCATCCGCAGTATGCAGATCAAACCATGGTGAATGGTGCCTACAGTTCGGACCTGGATCAGTTCATCACGGATCACCCACAGATTAAATTGTGGACACACGGACACACTCATCATGAGTTTGACTACCAGATCGGCTCGTGCCGTGTGATGTGTAACCCACGTGGCTATCACGGACATGAGGAACAGGCAAGACTATGGCGACTCAAAACAGTGGATATCTAAGGTGGTTGCGTTACAGTGGTGTCAGCATTATTGTAACGCTCAATCCCTTGCATTGGCGATGGGTGCCACGTGCTAGACGTGAGCCCAACGATGGTTGGCCCAGCCCCAATGAACGCACCTGGAGCGTGAGTTGGCTGTTCTTGACCATACGTGGTTGGGTAGACAATGGAGATTGGTAACTCAATGACAGCAGAAAAAGACATAGTGATAACATTGACCAGAAAACAGATTGAGCGTATAATTACACACATGAGTCTGGATCAAGGCATTGAGAGCGTGACTATTTTTGAAACACACGAATCAGGTATTGGTGCAAGCCATCATGCTTTGTTCAACAAATATCAAATTGAACGCAGTTTTGAATCTGACATCACTGATGTCTCTGTTTGGTAAAGGATTGACATGAAAGTTTATATCAACAAGTATCGAGATCACTGGATCTCTCCCTACACTGTGTTTGACTACCTGTTCTGGTGGACTGACTGGTCAAAGTGCAGTCGCGATCGACGTGTGCTTGGTCTGGACGACCAACGCAAGTATGTAGATCATCCTGAGTGGGTGGAACGTTGGAGCGACCGTTTGACTCCCATCAGTCGGGCTATTCAATGGGTATTGGATCGTGTGCATCCAAAAATTGATTATATAAAGATTGATCGCTGGGACACATGGTCAATGGATCATACTCTTGGACACATTGCCTTGCCTATGTTGAAACAACTCAATGCCAGCAAACACGGTGCTCCTTTTGTGGACGACGAAGACGTGCCCGAAGAACTCCGAAGCACCGCCGCGCCACCCAAAGAAAACGAGTGGGACACTGATGCCAATCACTTTGCTCGTTGGGACTGGGTCATGGCGGAAATGATCTTTGCGTTTGAACATCGCTTGGATGACTCATGGGAAGATGCCTATCGTTCTGGTGAGCATGATATCTTATGGGTGCCTGTGGACGCAGACGGCCACCAAGTTCCCAAGGGCGAACACAAGTTCACTGAAATGCGACGTGGTCCCAATGACACCTACCAGTGCGATTATGATGGCATGCGAGTGGTTGAGGCACGTATACAAAACGGCTTCCGACTATTTGGCAAGTATTATCAAAATCTCTGGGACTGATGGAAGAATCCAACTCCGCCAAGGGTAGAGACAGTTTTGATATTGCTACAGGCAATACCTTGGTGCATTTCTTTAATCGTAATGTAACACCCTACGCCACCAGTACCCTGAGTCCGACATTTGATCTAGTACCAGTAGAGAAACAAAAAGATCTCATGATCAACCATGCTAGGATGTACGCCCAGCAGGAATATGATCGTATCATGGAATTGGTTTCAGTATTGCAAAAGCAGGCACAAGATATCCGACGTAGACTAGAAGTTACCGACATGGTGCATGCCGCAGAGTATCAGTTTCAAGTGGTTATGGGCAACTGCTATTGGTTGGTATGGCACAAAAGGTATGAAAAAACTCTATTGGTCATGACCGGTCCTGATGAATGGAATACTGGTACGCCCGAAGATTATGAATACTTGACACAGGTCAAATACATGGGAGACCATACCTGGTTAGAGATTGACTCCGAATCTTAAACGTGTTACAATACAGTATGACTACTATAACTGTTGAAGGTGTCGAACGTGCGTGTGCCGCGGGCGAATGGCTTAATGAACAAAATATAAATTATGAACTTACTGGTACCGGAGTAGTATCTTCTGGTAACCCAAAGTATCATTTTATGTTTAGTAATACCAAAGATGCCACACACTTTGCATTAAAATGGCAATAAGGTATGTTCGAGCATGAACTACGCATAGAACATGCCAGTCCCGACGATGGTATACGCCGAAGTCGAGAACTACAAGAGTCAGGCCTAGTGCGTGACCAAGACTATGCGTGGCGATACCTGCCCAGCCAGTATGATAACTTTGGACTATATAATTCAGCGCCGAGAGCAGTGGTGTTTGAATTCAGAGATCCTGCCTTAGCGACCTTTTACAGGTTGAAATGGCAGTGTTGAAAACCTCGATAATCATAATATTTTTACTAACCAATTTAATAGCACAAGCCAGACCTAGGCTGCCCGAGGCTGAACCTAGCATATGGTTGTACAATCAATCACAAGATCAAGTGGTTGCCGAACGCAATGCCTTGGAGATTAGACCATTTGCCAGTATTACCAAACTCATGACAGCCATGATTGTGATAGATCAAGACTGGAACTGGGAACGCAGGCTACCACTCAGCAGACTGGCTGGCAGTCGACTGCCGCCTGGCACATATACCAGGCGTGAACTGTTGAATGCCTTGTTGGTCAAAAGTGACAATGCGGCCGCTGAAACATTTGCCGCAGACTATCCTGGCGGTAGATCGGCCTTTGTGCAGGCCATGAATCAACGTGCTTGGAACCTGGGCATGTATAGCACACAGTTTCAAGACCCTAGTGGACTCAGTTCGGGCAATGTCAGCAACGCAGGAGATCTAGGCGCCATGATTCGAGCCGCAGGCGAGTACTCAATCATACGAGATATCAGCACACAATCGCACGTGGCGGTGGAAACACGGAGTCGAAAACGCACTCGAATCATGGAATTGAATAACACCAATGGTCGTGCGTTGGGCATGATTGATAACGTGCGAGTCGGCAAAACAGGATTCACTAACCCAGCAGGGTTTTGTATAGGTATGCAAGTGGAACAGCAAGGTGAAACCTACGTAGTTGTGGTTTTGGGTGCCCGAAATTCAACCAAACGTCTTGACCTTGTGAAAAATTTACTGTACAATCACAGTGTAGAGTTTGCTGAAACTCAACCTCAGCCTAAACGACGTCGCCACCGATGAAACAACACATGTTACCCGAAACTGGCAGGATGTTCATGCAATGCGTACATCGAGTGGTAGCACGAGATGATTCTTATGGGCCAGATACTGTGCGCTGGCTCGAAAAAAACATAGCCAAAACAGAATCAGGATTTAGGCCCTGGATTAGAATGGGCAGAGAATTCAAATTCATGCATGAGCGTGATGCTGTGGCGTTTGCAATGAAATGGTCATGACTCACACAGTAAGAATACCTTGGCGCCAAGGCGACACAATTTCTAAATGGGATGAAGTATGCGTCTGGGCTATTGAAGAATTCGGCTTGCCCGGCAACCGATACACCACGCACCCAACAGCAGACTATATGGATTTTGTGTTTCAAGACAGCAGAGACGCTATATACTTCAAACTCCGATGGCTATAACCTCTGTTGAAGACACAATCCGACTGGGTGACAGTTTCAATCATGCCTGCAGAATACAAAAACGCTATGGCATATTGGAAGACGTGTTGGCATGGTGTAAACAATCCATGACTGCAGAATGGCGATGGCAGTTGGTCAGCGTGAGTTCTGATATTCGTCCTGGTGATTACATTTTTTACTTTGATAGCGAGCGTGACTACCTGGCATTTGTAATGAAATGGTTATAAGTAAAAATATGAGCAACGAAACAGCAAAATTTATCAATTCGCAACGTCGCCACAAAACAGACGTAAAAATTGCTAGGCAAGTAAAAATTGCTCGAAGCCATGGCACTTTCAATCAAGCCAATATCCGACAACCGCATCGACTGGCCAAACATCATGCCATGGACTGCGGCAATCCTCACTGTTATTTGTGTGGCAACCCACGCAAGACACACAAGGATCGACTCACAGCACAGGAAAAACGACTGTTCCAGGACGTAGAAAAAACAACTGATCGACATTCAAATGGATTAGCCAAGGATCAAGATGATTGACTTTGAAACCACTATGCAACAAATCAAAAACTTGAACGAATATGAAGTTCAAGTCACTGTGCCCCAAACATTCTGCTTTAGAGGTCAAGTACCTTGGGACATGCAGATACTAGGTGATCAGGCCTTTGTCACAATAATAGCACCCAGTTTTACTGAAGCACGTAGCCGGGTGGAAGAATATTTTAATTTCAAGGAATAAACATGGACATGGATCAAGCGGCTGTATTTTTGGCCGGCAGTATACTCACAGCCCTGGGCTTTGTTGTATTTGTAATTGCAGTGGTTGTTGTAAACAACATCATCTATCGTTGGTGGAAACCGCTGGGCTGGAACTTGGGTGTGCTCGGTAACAGCAACGCACAATTTGCCACACCTGAAGAACTGGAACAACTGCCCCCAAAAATAGAACCCACAATTGACAACAAAAATGAACCGAAAGCAAAAACTAATTGATCAGGCCGGCTTTAGTCGAACCTTTGAAGCCGACAGATTGAATCATTTAATTGATCTCACAGTGGACCAGTGCATCATTGCCATTACCAAATCTTCACGAGATCACTGCCCCACAACCTACGATCAAGAACAATGGGCCAGTACAATTGAGCGGTGCGTTCAAAGTATCAAACAACAGTTTCGTTGAGATTGACACCCAATCCTGAGTGTGCTATACTGGTTCGAACTGGAGAGCGCGATGAGCACAACAACTTTTGTGGTGGTATGGGACAACCTGGGTCTGGAATATGTGGGCAACGTCACCGAAGACGAACATCGTAGGACCTGGGCAGCCTTGAAAGGCAAACCAGTGTCAAGCCAATTGCCCAACATCAACCATCTCCTGCTTCGTGCCAGATTCAACAGTCAACGCCATTACGAAATCTATTTGGTCAATGCCACTGATGGTATAACTACAGATGACATACGTGCAATGTTTGAGGCCGCACCACAGCAGGCCGCAGACACCATACGTAGACTTGGTCACTGCTATTACAGTGATCGAGCGCAACAAGACCGTGTGTTAATACGCTAAAAATGCCAACTCTACAACAAGTTTGTGACTATAATCGGGCCCATGTAAATTGGACCAAACTGTATTCGATGATTGATACTCTTGGTAAAACAATGAATGGGCAAAAAGACCGTTTTGACAAAAGTGATCTCATTGAAATGGGAGTTGATATCTATAGCAATGGTGAAATTAAACGTGTAGATCTTGATGGAGTGGACCACGAACTAGTGAATTTGTTAAACACAAAAAGCCTACCAACCACACAAGAAATGAAATTCGTCAGCAGACTTTTTTATAAAGAGATTGTGATTGAACGTGCTAATCGGCGTCGAGGAATCGAAGGCCGTAAAGAATTACAACGATCATATGAACCCGTTAATCTAAGGCTGGTCAATTCTCGGGGAGAAAATACTCATAAAGAGTTACCCGACACATACGCAGAATTTTTATTAGCCGCAGATAACCACAGTGCTCATGTGATTGAGGTCGCTACACTGGTGCCGTATTTGCAATTTCCTGGCGATGGAATCGTAGCAGTCAATGTTCCGTCAAATTTGTTTATGCAGGTGATTGGGCCAGACGATATCACTGCCAGACAACCCCTGACAAATTTCAATTACAAACAAGAGAAGTTGGCATTTCAAAGAAACTTTTTAAACAAGTTCTAAAATAATACTTTAGTATTAGGTTGACAGGAACTGCTCAATTTGTTATACTCTAGACATATTTATTTTTGGAGTAAACGATATGGCCAAGGCCAATGTGTCTAATCTAGTGGTGAACCCTTTTGCACCACCACCTAAAACTATCCAAACACCACTTGTATCAAATGGAAACATATATGATCCATTGGTTCCTCGAGCGTTGGCCATCGCAAATGAAGATGTGGTATTAGAAGCCATAGAAAATCTCAGAACACGCCTAAAAGGTACCCCGTACAGTCAAGACCATTTTGGACGACTTGAAGAATTAGACTCGGCCTTGATAGATATAAACATCGACATTCAACGCTTGTTAGAAACGCCACATATTGCAAAGAATATTATTGAATTGTTCGATCCTCGTATCATGCAACCTCTAAATGTGATTTACATTAAAGAAACCGGGCGCTACAGTGCCTGGGAGGGTCAACAGAGTGGCACAGCCTTTGCTTTGATGATGCATTTTGGATTAATTGCTCCAGGCACCTTGGTCCAATGCAAAGTGGTGGATGATGATCTTGTAGTACCAGGGTCCAGTCTGACCGGAGAGGCGGTGGGCAATTATGGATTCCGTTGTATCAATTACAAAGGACGCAAAGAGCCTGACTTGTTTTGGATTTTTAGAAGCATGGTAAATGGTGTACGACTCTACAACAGTACATTGACAGAAGACCTTCAAGCCAATGAAATACAGAATATGTTACAAACACATAGCATGTTTGCGGCGCCTGGACTAGAGGCTCGTGGGCAAAAAGCCAAACCAGGCATGGTCACACACATTAGTAGCATGTTAAACATAGCAGGGCACGGTACCGAATCGGAAAAATTTGATGTAACTAAATCTGATTTAGATTGGGTATTGGCATGGCACAATCGTTACTATGCCAGTGAAAAGGGTGTAAACGGTGGTTACCTAATTACCTTTGGACGCTTTGCCGTCTTGTGTCGTGAGCAAAACATATTAATCACTAAAGAACACGAGATTGAGTTCTTCCAACACATGAAACGCTACGGGTCACCGAAAGCATTTCATGATGATTGCAAACAACGATATAAAAAAGTATATGGTGGTTGGGCAGATGCTTGTTTGTTACCAATCTGGCAAAAAGATTATATGAAGCGTGGCGGCACTTTACCATTACCAACTATTAAAAATTATAATGAATACAAATCTCTCTGATCTATATCATTTTTATCTTTGGCGTCATCGCTATGTAGATGACGATACTGATGCTGTGATTACTCGAACTTGTTTTGGAATAACTTCCAATCTTGATAAAAGACAAAACGCATATGAGGGTCATGTAGGACACCCTATTCATTGGGCGGCAGTTTGGAACGGGCCAGAAAGACAAATACGTGAATTAGAACATCGTCTCAAGGCTGCATTTAGAGATTATTTGTTTGCCGGTCACAACGACTCTGTATATGAATGGGTGGACGAAACTGTACCTTATGAAAACATAAGAAATTGGGTAGAATGGGAAGTTGAAAACACATTTGCTGATTTAGGAAAATTATGAGCGTACTACATTTCAAAGCCCGGCCCTGGACTGTGTTTGATGCTACCAATAAAGAACACCGACGTTGGTACAATCAGTTTGTCACACACGGTGGTTGGGGTCGTTGTCCTTACAGATTTATTGTGCCCGAAGATCACGGGGATTTGATCACTATGTGCCAACGTGCTCTGGTGCGTTATTACGTGGAACATGAGTTTAAAAAACGGTAATACTTGAGCACTACTTTTTGCCCGGTTGACCAATAATCGCCAAAATGCTATAATTAGGCATGTTCAACGTAGGAGCCCTAAATGGGATACAAAGTAATCGCAGACCGTTTTGAAACAGACGCCATGCGCCAAAAATATGGTCCACGCCGGGGTCTTGAAGGCCCATTCATGTATGCTTCGGGTCGTGTGCTTTACTATGATCCAAGTGAGGGCCAGTATTATGACCCACGCACTGACTTCTATGTTGATCACGAAGAAATGGCGGCCGAACACAGCATTCTTGTGCAACGTCTTGTAGATTTTGAAAGGTAATACTTTTGCTTTACTTTGCTTATGGCATGAACACCAACCCGCAGGGCATGGCTCAGCGATGTCCGGGTGCTCAAAGTCTGGGTCATGCCCGACTGATTGATTACTCTTTTAGATTTGCCAACCATGCTGACGTGGTCAAATGCCCGGGCAGTTATGTAGACGGCGTGTTGTGGTCCATTGATCAGAAAAATTTAGACAGGCTGGATCTACTAGAAGGTTATCCTTACTACTACAATCGCAGAGCCTTGCGTGTGGCCTATGAAGATCGCATTGTGCTGGCTCAAACCTATTTTATGCAACCTGGCAATTTGGATAATCTGCCCAGCCAGGGTTACTTTGACATGGTAGTAGAGGGCTATCGCCAGCATTGTGTACCCACAGAACAACTGTACAATAATGTATACGAAAGTATTACATTTAATAGAGGTTGACCAACAATCACCAAAATGCTATAATACGGACATGTTCAGCAAAAAGGAGATTGGAATGCAACAACTCACAGACATCCAGCAAGTAAATCGTGCCATTATGTTTGGCACATGGACTGATGTAGAACTTCGTAGCATGGCTGATGCCATTCGCTTCAATCAGGCCAGTCTTCGCAAGCAGGTCAAACGTAGACTTGATGTTGGCGTCCAGGTTTGTTGGACCAGTTCCAAAAATCCCTCAGGTGCCACAGGCGTCGTGAAAAAGATTGCTATTAAATATGTAACTGTGCGTCACGATCGTGATGGTACACTTTGGAAAATCCCTGCCAACATGTTGGAAATTGTTCCTGGTCAAGTGGTGACAGCATGACAGTAGAAATCGAATACAATTTGACAACTGATTCAGTGCCGGACTATGCCATGTATACCGAAGTCGGCAATGCTGGTGTGCATGGTGTAGTAGTAGCCGCCAAAATGAACAATTGGACCTGGGCCCAAACCTATCGTGCCCTGGCTCAATTGAGCGAGCACAAGTTGTTCGCAGAAGCCATGGACACCATGGTGCGTGAAATAGTGTTCAGCCGCATTGGTGCGGCCGGGCGTGATGAAAGTTTTTGGGCCTAAGGAGATAACATGCCTGGATTTGTTGACGTATCCAATATGACAGCCCGTGAAATTCGCATGCTGGACCATGCGGCTGACTATGATGAACCCGAAAAGTATCAACAACGCCGTACTTGGCGTCCTCGGGCTCAGCCTCAAGGCAACCGCTATGCCATGGACCTTGTATGGGGTGCGGCCTGTGCGGCACAACGCATCAATGGTGCCTATGTCAAAGAAACTCAATATCGCTTTGATGAGGCTCTCAACACCACGGTACCGACCGTAAAACGCAACCGCAACATCATGGAAGAAATTCTTGACAATCCTGCTATGCTGATGCCAGAAGATATTGCACAGGGTCAGGAGTGCCGCAAGTTCTTGCAACAAGACATTACCTTCCGGGCCCTTAAAGGCCGACTCACTGACTTTGATTCTGCTACTAGCCGGGTTATCGCTGTGGAAGGTGAGTTTGACTCAGTGAAGCATCGATACGAATTGGCTGTGGTTGCCAGTTTACCTGCCAGCCACCAACGTGCCTTGGAGCGACAGGTCACCCAGGAACGAGTGCGTCAAACCACAGGTGACTATGTGGGCCAGCCCGGCGACAAAGTTCGAGTCACTGTGGAGATTGTTAAGTCTAACTATAGCCAGCAATGGAACACCTGGTACGCAACTGGTATTACCTCCCACAATCAGGCTGTGTTTTTTGCCTACAGGTCAGAACTGGCCAAAGGCACAACTGTAGACATTCAGGGCACCGTCAAGGCTCACAGAGACGGTTCAACCCAACTCAACCGTGTGAGCATTATCTAAGGAAGCATCATGAGCAAATTTATTGTTTGGGTAGGTGGTGTGGCTGATTATGAAGGCAGTGACTTAAATCAAGCCAAACTAGTCTACAAAGAGTGGATCGCACAAGATTACGATGACGTCATTTTAGAAGAGGTAATAGCATGAGCAAACTCATAATTGGATTCATTTTAGGTTTGGTGGTCAGTGCTGTTGGATTTTCGGGTATCGCCCGCATGTTCGACAAAGGCGTACAGACTATCCAAACCCAGAGCAAGGAATTGGCACAATGATCAAAGCCCCTGAAATCAAAACTCGAGATCGATTTGATCTTGAACAAGAAATCTTGGAATGCTGGAAAATAACCCAAGATATCACCATGTTTATTGAACAAGGTGCTTCAGCAGAACAATTTCAAGTGTTGGCCGAGTACTACGAACACAAGTTCGATCGTCTCTGGAACACATTTGAAAGCATGGTTCACGAAAGAAAAATGTGAGTGACATACAACGCCGCATGGCCGAACTCATGGAACCTGTTGATCAACAGATTATGATGTGTGATGACGGCAGAGATTTGCTACTAATGGCCTGTGCCATGTTGCAACGTACCAAAGAATTATTTGACCAAACTTTGGGCGAAGACGGTCGTAAACAAATGTTTAAGGAACTGATATGAAATTTTATTCGTGGTTTGTGCGACACCAAGACACCATTTCTGGCTTTGTGGCTGGTGTGAGCGTAATGGCAGCCGGTGACCAGTTTTTACTGGGCAACAACAGCAACGGTGTATTGTATTTGTTGATTGCGGCGGTCAACTTGACCCTGACCAAACAACGACTTGAGCCAAAAGAATAATTTTGGCAAAACTACCCAATCTTTTGTGGCAGAATTGGTTGACTAAAAATACCCATTCTGTTACAATTAGATATGTTGTGAACAGCAACATTTTTTTGAAACTTAAAGCACTTTGAAAGGCATTTAAAATGGCATCGGAAAAACTTTTTACAGTGGCGGGCACTGCAACAAACCCGGATGGTACTACCAAGGCTCGTTTCGCAAACGACTTGGTGGCTCGTGTGAAAATCTTGAGCAAGAACAACTGTACCAATATCAACTTGGTTGAGTTGCCCCGTGCAATGACTAAGTTGGAAGCCTTGCAGTATCTGCAAGAGCAAGGTATCACCGCAGGTGATGCAGGCTTTGCGGTGGCTAACAAGTTGGCCGAGAAGAGCAAGATCGCCAAGAAGGGCGAGGTCCGAGTAAAGGCCACCAAGGCCACAGTGGCAACCAAAGCACCGGTAGCCACAGAAGTCACTGCCTAAGCAAGTGACGTACCAAAGCAACGGCCCTAGTGGCCGTTTCTTTTTGACAAAAAAGAATGGTTTGGTGTAAATAATAATGAGGTCCACTAACTGCGACCCTACTTAATGGCAAAACATAACCGGAACGAGAGCGAGGCTCTCTATATAATAGTACTCCACGAGTCACAAGCCGAACAAAGATTACGAGATTGGCAAAAACGAAACCCTACTGCATCAGCATCTGTGGCTGGTGGCCGTATGAGATTGTTTGATCAACGTAGCCTGAGTCTGTTTCAAATCAGTTGGCGCGGTAACTGGGATCAAATAACCATATGGGATACATGGCAACGTCGCCATATTTCAATAGAATAATCTTGACATACCGCTTGTAGGCGTATATAATAGCACTATGTCTACTACACCAACTGTTATTACTTGGCACCAGGCCTTGCTGTCTGCGGGCAGTGCCGAATCTGACTCAGTTTGGCAACAGGATCAACTGTTGACGGAATGGATAGGCAATCGATCAGTTCGTGTGATTGAAATAAACAATCATGCGTATGAATCAATTGCCAACATAGAAGATCTACCTGAAGTAGATATTGTCATAATCAAGGAGAAATCAAATGACCAATCATGAACAAATCGTAGCCGCCTACGAAACTTACCTCGCTGAAAACGAGAAATTCACCAGCAAAGGTGTCAAGGCCGCGGCTGCTCGTGCCCGCAAAGCACTACAAGAAATGACCAAGGGCATCAAAGAGCGCCGTAAAGAAATCACTGCTGAAAAAGAAGCATTAGCCGCAAAATAATGTCTGTAGCACAAGTGGTTGAAGATCCAGACCATCCCGGCGAATTGCTGTTGGATCTGGGTCTTGAATTGTGTGCCCAACTTGGTTGGCAAGTGGGCGACACAATTGAATGGATAGATCAAAAGGACGGCACATGGCTAATGACCAAATCAGCCTCGACGAATACCTTGCCCAACTAAATCAACGAATAGAAGATACTCATACCAACCTCAGCGAATCACTGAACTACAGTAGCGGTACACTTCACTCCACCTACGGTGCTGTGCCCAATGTCACTGTTGGGTCGGGTATTGCTAGTAGTACCTTTAGTCCTACTAGTGTCTGGACCAGTGGCGGAACTACCACCGCTGGCACACCTGTATGGACTACTACAGGTACCGGTTATACCATTGGCACCCCCACCACAACTCAAATCAATCAAGGTGGCAAAATTCATATTCAAGGTGAGAACGCTGATCTTGTGATAGGGGACAAGAGCATGCGGGCCTGGATGGAGAAAGTGGAAGAGCGATTGAACATACTCACGTCCAATCCTGAAATGGAAAAAGAATGGGATGATTTGCGCAAGTTAGGTGAGAGATATCGTAAGTTAGAGAAAAAATGCAAGGAAAAATCAGACGTGTGGAACAAACTAAAGGCCATGCCTAAACCGGAGAACAAACTATGACACCCCAACAAAGAATCAAACACATAGTTAAGTGGATCAAGGCCTATGCCCGGAGTGCCAAAATCGACACTTTGGTAGTAGGTATTTCAGGAGGCATTGACTCCAGTGTAGTATCTGCGCTGTGTGCCGAAACAGGACTTGATACCATTGTGGTTCAAATGCCCATACGTCAAAATCGCAAACTGGACAATCGTAGTTCAATGCAGGCTGACTGGTTGCTGGAACGCTACAAAAATGTCACCCACGTGAGCACGGATCTTACTCCGGTGTTCACAACATTTGAAAAGAAACTGGAACCCATCTGCAGAGACGGCGCAGGCGTGGATTTAGGCTTTGCTAATTCACGTGCTAGACTACGCATGATGACCTTGTATCAAATTGCTCAAAGCAATGGCGGTATTGTGGTGGGCACAGGCAATCGAGTAGAAGACTTTGGCGTGGGTTTCTTTACCAAGTACGGTGATGGTGGCGTGGATATTAGCCCCATTGGTGACTGTATGAAAACTGCGGTGTGGGACATGGGCCGTGAGTTTGGTTTGCCCCAAGAAATTATCGACGCTGAACCCACTGATGGATTGTGGGATGATGGCCGCACCGACAAAGGACAACTGGGCATGACCTACCCTGAACTGGAACGAGCCATGTGGTTGAGTGAGTCTGGAGATCAGTCCATGACTCGAGAAGAAAAAACCAATCTTAAAAAGTACCAAGCAATTCGTGCCAGAAATCTGCACAAGATGCAACCAATTCCTGTGTGCAAAATCGTTGAGTAATCTACGCCGTTTACTTCAAAACGGCACCTTTTTGGCCCGGTTCAAGCCCGGTTCTGCAACCAAGTGAGTAAGTAAAACTACCATGAAAGCACAAGTTAACTATATCAGCGATCAACTCGCAACTTGGAGTTCTAGAGTGTTCAAAGTCGCAGGACTTTGGATTGTGGTCTTGGCAGTGATCACTGTCAGCAACCACCGACTCAATGAACTGCGTTTGGGCATTGAAGCCATGCCCGCTGGTTACGTGTCGGCCACAGAAAAGATTCGATCTTTGGATTGCCTCACACGCAACATCTACTGGGAAGCCGCATCAGAGCCTTTTGAAGGCAAGGTTGCTGTGGCCCAAGTCACAATGAATAGACTGGCATCAGGACGCTTTGGCGACTCAGTGTGTGGAGTTATCTATCAAAAAAACGTATTCTACGAACGAGTAATTTGCCAGTTCAGTTGGGTGTGCGAAAATACGCACCGTATCAAACCAGTGTATCAACCCTTGTGGGCTGAAAGCGAACTGGTGGCCAAAAAAGTACTGTTGGAAAACTTCCGCTTGCCCGGACTCAAAGAAGCCTTATACTATCATGCGGATTATGTCTCACCAGGCTGGAAGAAACCTCGTATTGACAAAATTGGTCGTCACATTTTTTACGGAGAGCGTTGATGTCTTTTGATCTTGCTGTGGCAATTATTGCTGTTCGTGAATATCTCACTAATAGTTTAGCGCGGCTCAGTGCAGATACCTTGGGTTGGCTGGCGGCCATTGTGTTGCATTGTGCCACCCTACCCAGTTTCTTGGCCCTGATGACTGGGCTTTCAGATCGGACTCCAAGTTTGGACATAATCCTGTTTCTCTGGTCGGGACTGGTGTTGTTGTTTCTTAGAGCAGTAGTACTAAAAGACATGCTGAATATTATCACAATTGGATTTGGCTTTATCTTGCAAGCCGGATTTATGGCCTTGATTCTGTTTAAGTAAAAAGTATTACTTGACTATTAATCTGGAATATGCTATAATATAGCATGATTGAGAAATTGTTATGAAACTCTGCCCTAAATGTGATGAACGAGCCTTATGCTGTGATCATTGCGCCTACTTCAACTTCAACGGAGATGCAGACGGTGCCTATACTGGCAACGGTTGGTGTAGATTGCACAAGCGAGCAGAAGACCCTGGCAGTCTCTGTGACGAGTATTTTTGTTTCGAACTTCTAGCAAAGGACCTGCCCAATGAGCATGCATCTACACCACCCCAGTCTTAGTCTCAACGGCCGTAAGAAAGGCAAAGTAAAGTTTCGCAATGCTGAAGAAGCACAACGTGCTAGAGAACTGGATGCAAGTTGGAAAGAATTGCTCAAACGTCAGGGTCTTGAGTTAGAAGAAAAACGCCGCAAGCGAGCCCTCAAGGCTGAGCCGCTTGACTACAAGTTGACTGCACCAGCAGGTCGCTTTACTACACACAACATACCCAGTCGTGACACAGGTGGCAACGCTACCCTGGCCGCACCCAAAGTTTACACAGGTACCAAGGTCAAGGGTATTGCCACAATGCACAAGTCAAATGCTGTGCCCGTCTTTAGTGATGAAGAGGCTGTGGAGATAAGCCGTATGCGTCGAGGCTGATGCAGTGGTCATGACAGATTTTGAACAACGATTTCCTTTCGAGGGTAAAACCTACTGCCTGCACGAAGATGTAGTCAAGTGGTTAAAAACTCACGTAGGCGAGTTTGATCATGATTGGTATCGATATGGGACAGACATAGCATTGGGTATTGTTGCCGGTGCACCTTTGTGTGATTACTACAGGTTTCGTACTGAGGAGTCGGCTGTGTTGTTTGCCCTGAAGTGGTCATGAAGAAAAAACGTTTATTAACTGATAGAGGAGCAGGAATGCAATTAAGTAACAATCCATTTGATTTTAATCCCAACTTGTGGGAAAAACAAGAAGTCGTGCGACTTTTAAAAGGCGCACCTGGCACCCAGTATCAAGAAGCCAGTGACACAGAAAAAACCGTGATCAGAGATTGGGTGCGTAGTCTTTTGCAAAATAGCAAAGTCACTGTGACTTTTGTCAAATCGGATGGCTCAGTGAGAGACATGCTGTGTACCTTGGATCACAGTTTGATCCCGCCGAGACCTGTCGTGCCGCAAAGAGGTGACAGCGTGGATGGTATTGTGCGTGAAAGCCGAAAACCGCGCAAGGAGCCGGACCCGCATAGCCTGCGAGTGTTTGATATAGAAAAGCAAGAGTGGCGTAGTTTCCGTTTTGACCGACTACAAAAGGTCACTGCTACCCTGGATTTTCAATAAGTAATTGCTTATGGCCAAAGAAGATATTATCAACATGGAAGGACGAGTAGAAGAAGTACTGCCCTCTGCAATGTTCCGTGTAAAATTAGATAATATTGAAAAACTAGTTCTAGCACATCTTTCGGGCCGTATGAGAAAAAACAATATCAAGGTATTGCTAGGCGATCGCGTGGAAATGGAATTCTCGCCCTATGATTTGACCAAGGGTCGCATCACACGTAGAAAATAAATACAACATGCGCCAACATATCAATTTAATCGAAGCAACCACCCGTCCAGCCAAGTTGGAAACCACGCCCTTGCCCTATGGGCCCGACGATCTAAACCCTGTGCTCAGCGGTGACAGCATCAACTATCATTATGAACATCTTGCCAAGGGCTATGCTCGACGTTACAATGAAGGTGAAGGTGACGCAGATTTTAATCGTGCTGGTAGTTTTTTGCACAATAAGTTTTTCCCACAACTACAACCACCCAAAGGCAACAATAGGCCACGAGGCGCGGTCCTGGAACTAATTGAGCGCAAGTTCAAAAGTTACGAAAATTTCCAAGATGAAGTCAAAAAAACAGCCATGAAAATTCAGGGCTCTGGCTGGGTTTATCTCAGCACCGGTGGTGAAATCAAGACCATTCGGAACCATGCTGTGCGTACAGATATCTGCGTACTTATTGATTGGTGGGAACATGTTTGGGCCTTAGACTACCAATGGGACAAAGAAAAGTACTTGGACAATATCTGGCGTATTATCAACTGGGACGTTTGTTCCGATAGACTATAAACAGGGTATATTATGAAATTGGAATCTGGCGCTGTTGAAAAACTACGTGAATTAGTGGCCGAAGAAGGCAATCCTGACCTCATGCTAAGAGTGTTTGTGCAGGGCGGGGGCTGTTCCGGCATGCAGTATGGATTCACTTTTGATGAAGTCAAAAACGAAGATGATTTTGACTTTGATTATGATGGAATTGGAGTTGTGGTGGATAGCATGAGCATGCAGTACCTACAAGGTGCCACTATAAACTACAAGGATGATATCATGGGATCTAGTTTTGTAATTGACAATCCCAACGCCACAACCTCCTGCGGTTGTGGGTCAAGTTTCGCAGTATAATACCCAAACGCATAGACACTCTCTGCCGCTAAATACAGCAGAGGACACAGATCTATGGCTCAAGAAATAATCAACGTAGGAACCGCCCCCAATGACGGCTTGGGCGATCCATTACGTACAGCATTTACCAAAACCAACACCAATTTTACACAACTTTTCAGCACAGCAGGTATCACAGGCATCGCCAATGGTACCAGTAACGTGCAAATTCCTTTGGCAAATGGCAATGTAACCATTTCATCAGCAGGAGCATCAAATGTACTAATAGTGTCGGGCACAGGGGTTTATTCTACCGGTACACTCAACGCCACTGGTTTGGCAACACTCAGCAATCTCAGCGTAACAGGCACTGTGATCAGCACAGGAACCATTCAAGGTCTAGGAGATGTTACTGCGGTAAATGTTACAGGTACTGGAAATTTGACCGGTGCATATATCATAGGTGACGGTGGTTATTTGAGCAACATAACTGCTGTCAGCAATCTGGCGGTAACACTTATTGCAAATGGCACGACCAGTATCAGTATAGATGGATCCGGTGGCAATGGTATTGTAAGTGTAGGCGGTGTGGCCAATATAGCAGTGTTTAGAACCACAGGTGAATATATCACAGGTGTGTTGAGTGCTAGTGGTAATGTAACAGGTGGTAATGTGTTAACAGGTGGCTTGATCAGTGCCACAGGAGCAATCCGTACTTCGGCTACACTCAGCGCCACCGGAAATGTCACGGGCGGTAATGCAATTATAAATGGGTTGATTACTGCTACCGGAAATATTGCTGGAAGCAATTTGTATACTGCCGGCGAGATTTCGGCCACTGGCAACGTGTCAGGCAACTACTTCATTGGTAATGGCAGCCAGTTGACAGGTATTGCTAGTCCATATGGCAACAGCAACGTAGCAGCCTTTTTGGCTGCATTTGGTTCCAACACAGTAAGCACAACAGGCACAGTCACTGCTGGCAACATCACTGGTGGTAACCTACTCACAGGTGGCCTAATCAGCGCCACGGGCAACATCACAGGTGGTAATATAACCCTGGACACATCTGTGGGCAACATATTCAGTCATGATGTATCGGCCACAGGTGGAATTTACACAGGAGGTGTTGTCAGTGCCACAGGTAACGTGCGTGGCGGAAATGTCAACACCGCGGGCTTAGTGTCGGCCACAGGCAACGTGGCAGGTGGCAACATAGTCACAGCAGGTGTAGTAAGTGCAACAGGCAATTTGTTTGGCAATGTGTTGAGTGTGAACTCTGGTAACACTGCCACTGCCATTGTCAACGCAGGTGGCAATGCAGTGGGCAATATTGGATCTTCCAGCAAATATTTCAACCAAGTTTTTGCTCAGGCCACCACAGCACTCTACGCTGACTTGGCCGAAATGTATTCAGCAGATGCTGACTACGCTCCAGGCACTGTTGTGAGTTTTGGCGGCGATCAAGAAATCACAAGATCATCAATAGAGGGTGATACAAGAGTGGCTGGTGTAATATCAGAAAATCCCAGTTACTTGATGAATTCAGGACTGCAAGCAGATCATCCGGCAGCAGTGGCATTGACAGGTCGTGTGCCAACCCTGGTAATAGGACCTGTTGCCAAAGGTGACATGATGGTAAGTGCTGGCAATGGCTGGGCACGAGCAAGTGCAACACCAGCAATGGGCACCGTGATTGGCAAGGCACTCAAAAACTTTGATGGTGATTCAGGCATAATTGAAATAGTTGTAGGAAGACAGTGATGGCACAACCAAAGTGGCAGACTGACGCAGGTCATTTGGCAACCATACCCGAAGGTCAATACTACCAGGTTCAACTGGAGGCCACTGACCCAGATCACCCCCTGGATCCTGCTGCCGTGACCTATCGAGTGATTGCTGGCGCACTGCCATTGGGTATCCAGTGTACTACCACAGGTACTCTTCAGGGTGTGCCATATGTGATCAACAGCATCAACAATGTGGACAGTAAGTTTGTGGTTCGGGCCAGTACGGGCACTGTGCCGCCGCGCTTTGCTGATAGAACTTTTGACTTCACAGTATTGAGTCAAGTGCCACCTGTCTTTGTAACGCCAGCAGGCAACGTGGGCACATTCTATGATGGCGCACCCATTACACCCATACAGATTCAAATAAGTGATTCCAATCCTGGTGACAATGTAGTAATATCTCTTGTGGCGGGCAGTCTTCCTCCTGGCCTTAGCCTAAGTCCTACAGGATTAATTTCGGGTTATATCATACCATTTGTGCCTATCAATCAAACTCCTGGATTTGATACTACTCCTTTTGATCAGTATGCATTTGATTTTTTGCCCAACAGCCTAAGTACCAATTACCAGTTCACACTGGAAGTCAACGACGGTAGGGAAACCAACATACGTACATTTGAAATCTATGTGTATAGTCGTAGTAGCCTCACCGCAGACACCATAGAGTTCACAGCCGACGATACCTTTATCACTGCCGATGAAACCAATCTCTATACCCCTTTCTTGGTCAATGCTGAGCCCAGCGATTTAGGTCGTGTGCGTAGCGACAACTTCTGGGCCTATCAGTTTATAGGATTGGACTTTGATGACGATGTAATGGAATATATTGAGTATCCCTTAGATGGAAGTACCAGTACACTACCACCAGGCACAACACTGGATCTACAAACTGGCTGGTTGTACGGATACCTGCCTTATCAAGGTGCTACTGAAATTACCTATAATTTTGACATAGTGGTAAGAAAAGCCTATGATCCACAATATCACAGCGATCCTTATCCTTTCTCATTGACTGTGGTAGGTCAAGTGAACACTGATGTAATTTGGTTGACTGCCAGCGACCTTGGTGTGATAGAGAATGGCAGTACCAGTACTCTGTATGTGGCTGCTGTGAACACACTAGGTGGGCGACTATTACAATATAGACTGCTACCAGGATCTTATCCCACACCCAATGTTGGTGTTTACAATAAATTGCCACAAGGGCTTGAATTGTTGCCATCAGGAAATATTGCTGGACGTGTGAGTTTCAACACCTTTGCACTAGATCTTGGTACCACCACATTTGATTCAGATTCTACTACATTCGACAGTAAGTTTACTTTCACTGTGAATGCCTACAGTCAAGATGGTTTGGTCAGTGTATACAAGACGTTCAGTGTCACTGTGGCTCGTGTGTACAACGAACCTTATGAAAATCTCTACATCAAGTGCATGCCACCAAAGTCAGATAGAGACTTGATCAATCAATTGATTCAAAATCAAGATATTATCCCTGTGGATCTAGTGTACCGTGCAGACGATCCCAATTTTGGCGTTGCTCGAAATGTTGTGTACCAGCATGCTTATGGACTCACTGCGGCCACTTACGCAGAATATGTGTCAAGTTTGGTGATAAATCATTACTGGAAAAATCTTGTGTTGGGTTCAATCCGAACAGCCCGAGCACTGGATGATGCAGGTAATGTAATGTATGAAGTGGTATACAGCCAAGTGATTGATGATCTAGTAAATGATGCAGGGCAAAGTGTAAGCAAGAGCGTGACATTGCCGTATCCTATCAATCAATTTGATTCAACAGAAATTGACACAGTGTATCCTAACAGTCTAATCAACATGAGGAATCAAGTGATCGATGTTGTAGGGCAAATTGCAAACGTATTGCCACGTTGGATGTTGAGCAAACAGGCCAATGGTCAGGTTTTGGGTTTTACCCCAGCCTGGGTGATTTGTTATTGCAAGCCCGGCAAATCAGGACAAATAGCCTACAACATTGCCCAGCAGTATGGAGATCAACTGAATAAAGTGGACTTTGAAGTTGACCGCTATGAATTAGATCGATTGTTGAGTCACAACTGGGATCCGGTGGCTGATAGCACACATGGTGCTTGGGTGCCACAACCATCAGAAACCACATTTGATTTGAATTTACACTATGAAGTCACTGCCATTGGTGGCAGTGGTGGTACAGGCTATGCTGTTGGCAACAAGATTTTAATTTTGGGCAATCAGTTGGGTGGACAAAATGGTGTCAATGACGTGATGATCACTGTTCAAGATACAGGTGCTGGTGGCAGTATCACTTTGGTAAATCTGCAAGGAACAGCACCACTGTTTTCAAGTGGTGACACATATACCAGCGTTAGTGGGACCAATATCACAGGATCGGGCACAGGTGCCACGTTTGACTTTGTGGTAGCCAGTGGTGAAACGACCACATTTGACGCTTCTAGCATGAGATTTGAAGCACCTGTAGATATGTACTCTAGTACAGACGTTTACGATAAATATCTTGTGTTTCCCAGACGGAATATATTAGTGTAACAAGGACAAAAAATGACCAGTGCAATCAACCCAAACGACATCGACGGCGCTTATCCAGTGGCCGGACAAGACAACGACAGCCAAGGCTTTCGTGACAATTTTACCAACACCAAGACCAATTTTCAGTATGCGGCAGATGAAATTACAGATCTGCAGAACAATGCCATACTGAAAGCCGCCCTTACAGGTACAACTCTAGACAATGACATGAACGGCAGTTTGTTGTACAACTACGAATCATCACAGGTTTCTGGGACGCTTAATGCAATTGGAACTACCTCAGGCACAGTTACTCTGGATTGGACCAATGGATCATATCAAACCTTGACCACATCGGGGTCGGTCACCATAGGGTTTACAAATTTTCCTGCTGCCGGAGTCAGTGCCAATATCATATTGCAGATCACAGTGTCAAGCACAGCACATACCCTTACACTACCGGCCGCAGTTTCGATTGGCACTGCAAACCTGCAAGGATATGCCTCCAATGTGATCACGTTCAATAAGACTGGCACATACACATTTGAATTCTCTACTGTTAATGGTGGAAGCACGGTCACCATTGTTGACTTAAATCGCAATCGAGATCCAATCTATCTGCCCAGTTCAGAAGATCTGGCAGCATCAGCGGCGGCCAATTTGAGTTTAACTACCAGTTACTTTTCAACCGCGGCAGCCGAAACTGCAACTTTGGCCGCCGGCGTCACAGGACAAATCAAAGTGTTTGCCATGTATGCCGACAGCGGAGACATGGTTATCACTGTGTCAAACGCAGGTTGGAAAACTTCCGGCACAGGAACTATCACTTTCAACGACATTGGTGATGCCTGTACCCTAATGTATATCAACTCCAAATGGTTTGCAATTGGTGCCAACGGTGTGACATTTGCCTAACAGGTATTGACAAGCCGCTATAATTCCTGTATACTCTACACACAAGGAGTAGCATGGAACATCCATTCATCAACAACCTGGATGATTTGACCTTGGAACAACTGGGGTCTAAAATCACTGAACTCAACAAGAAATTGGGTATCGCCATGCGATCTGGAAATCCTTATCTGTGCGATCAAATTCGCATGGCCTTGACCAGTTACACCACAAAACAACAACAAAAGATGCAGGAACTGTATCGACCCAAAGACGGTGAAGACACATTTGACAGCAAGATTGATATCTCATGAATGTAAGATTAGAATATGACATGCACTGGCGTGCCGGCATTTGGTTTGAAAATTGCCTACAAATCAACAGTTACAACATAGAACTGGCCATCACTACCAATACTGCCAACGCGGAAGATCATGTGGTCTGTTTAAATCGACTCAATCATTTTGTGTACAATGAAATGGCAAATACTGTGTATATCCAACAGAATGATACAGCACAGATTCAAGCACTCACAACCGCTGGAATAAAAATAACCACGCTACCTGAAGCACCTATTGACCAGATCATAGGTATTGCATTATACTGCAAACTCAATGCCATATTACAGGAGAGAATGTTTGTGAATGCTGTGACCATACAGAGTGATCTTGGTGATAATGTGCGATATTTGCACAATGACCACGAAAGCACAGGACCATTAAGTTCAGAGGGTTGGTGGTTGGATCCTACACCGGCACACTCCAACTTCAAGTCCACTGCCAGCCGCAAGCACGTGGTTCGACTCAATAGAACCATGAGTTGGCAGGATCTTGAAATGGAATGGTCAGATGTGGAACCAAAGGACACATCTAGCAACACTGTGGTATTTGCCAAGTTTGGACCCGATGAAAACTGACTCAGTAGGACAGATCATACTTGATGAAAGTGACTTGATCAACTTGATCATGCAAGGGCGCGACTTTGAAAGTGTGACAGGTGCTCTGGTAGATCACTCAGTTGATGTTGAAGCCGCGGCCTTTTGGTTGGAGCAAGCACCTGATTTTACCTACTGGACCGAACCTAATAGCCAAGAAGTGTTTGATCATGTTCAACAGAGTAACTGGCACATGCCCGAACAGTATCGCAACATGGACATTGCTGAACATGTGTTGAGTCTGTGTGATACTCAAGCCCAACTACAACGTGCAGGCGAGGAACTGTTGCGGTTTCAAGAACGTGGCCTGTTTGATCTACTGAGGTATTTGAAATATCTTGTGGACGTCATGCAAGAAAATCATGTGATATGGGGAGTGGGTCGAGGATCCAGTGTAGCCAGTTATGTGTTGTATCTGTTGGGAGTACACAGAATTGACAGCCTGTACTATGAACTTGATCCTGCTGAATTCCTGCGTTAAATAACAATCAAGGAGAAACACAATGACAAAGAAAACCTATAGAACTGCACAAGGTCGAATTGTGGACCTGGGTGCCATGATGGTACAAAATGAAACTGTACGTGCTGTTGGCAACATGAGCGTGAATGCTCGCGGTGACATCATTGACTCACAAGATCGTGTGTTGGCCACTCGTGGCGAACAAATTAATAGAAATCTCAATCGCCAAACCAACGCCAATCCAGGACCTGTTCCGTCTAGTAATCGCGTGCAAGAACCACCCAAATTAAGCGAAGCAGAACTGTTGGAATTGGCCCGGAAAGAACGACAAGCCAAACGTGACGCTGTGGCTCGCGGCGAAAAGGTAGAACTCCGTGGTGACCAACCCACGCAAGGACTGGCAGCCGCCATGGCTCGAGCAGAAAAACTCAAGGATCAAGAATGACAAAACTGGCATATCAAGCACATCAACTGCGTCGACAACAACTCAGACCTCTCAATGACTCAGTCATTGTAGACGAAATGGTGTTTGATGAACGTATTACCACTGGCGGCATTGTGTTGCTCAACGACAATGGAAAAAGCACTGGCATAAGACCAAGATGGGGTCGCGTGTACGCTGTGGGCCCAGAGCAACAGGATGTTCAAGTAGGCGATTGGGTGTGTGTTGCACATGGTCGCTGGACACGTGGCATTGATATTGAAGATGAGTCAGGTAAACATACCCTGCGCAGGGTAGATCCCAAAGATATCCTGATACAAACAGATGAGCAGCCAGATGACGAAACATTTTCCACAGCCATACATGTAGAAGCCAAACCTGACTGGATGCAACACAATTGATAATAGATTGGAACGTTAATCGCGTGATCGGCGAGTGTCAAAAGATGTACGCAGGTGCCAATGACTCTTATGAGACAGGTTGGAACAACTGGCCTTGCAAACAAGATCTATATCGTGTAAAATTTGCTGTAGACGAGATGTTGAAAAACACGTCAAGATTTGCCGGTGAAGAAGAATGGCTCAAGGAGCAGGAAAAAGACAAAATGTGGAAGGCACTGAATGGAGCCAATTAGACCGCCTAAAACTGTGAAGTTTTATCAACTGTTGAGAATGTCAACCAAGTCAGGCTTAAACATTACATGTTGTGGCTCTACTGCCAGCGGCAATAACTATGTAGGTATAGGCATTTATCTAACACTGCAAGATGCTGAGCATAACCGCACAATGGAAACACTCAAGGACACCGACAGCGGCACCAACTCATATCACATATTCGAACTAGAATTCCCTAACCCTGTATACCGAGAATTGACGTAAAATATATATGAACATTTTTAATGAAATAAAAAAACTTAAATCTGAAGGTAAAAAAATTGGCATTGTTTTTAGCGCATTCGACATGTTTCACGCAGGCCACATTGCTATGCTCAGCGAGGCCAAGAATCATTGTGACTACCTCATCTGCGGGCTCCAGACAGACCCAACTATCGATAGACCTGAAACTAAAAATCGCCCTATACAATCTATTGTTGAGCGACAAATACAGTTGGCCGCATGCCGTTACGTTGATGAAGTTGTTGTGTATCAAACCGAACAAGATCTCGTTGACCTCTTGCTAATCTTGCCATTAGATGTTAGAATACTAGGTATTGAATATCAAGACAAGGATTTCTCTGGCCGTGACGAATGTTATGATCGAGGCATCGAGATTGTGTTCAATGGCAGAGATCATTCATTCTCCAGTTCAAGTTTACGCAAAAGAGTAGCACACGCAGAAACAGAAAAGGCATTAAGACAATGAAAGAATTATGGGTAGAAAAATATCGTCCAAAAACTGTGGACGGTTATGTGTTTGTAGATGATACACAGAGAGAACAAGTACAACAGTGGATCAAGGACGGATCAATTCCGCACCTGATGTTTTCGGGTCCTGCAGGCACAGGCAAAACAACCTTGGCCAAGATGCTGATCTCGGCACTAGATGTGGATGAGTATGATGTGCTGTATGCCAATGGTTCCAAAGAAGGTCGTGTGATTGCCTGGGTAGACAAACTGATTTCATTCTGTCAGACCATGCCATTTGGTAACTTCAAAGTTGTGTTGATCGACGAAGCAGATTATCTAGGCACACACACAGTTCAACCTGCGTTGCGTAACCTCATGGAGGATTATAGCCAAACAGTAAGATTTATTCTCACTTGTAACTATCCATCAAAAATTATTCCGCCCTTGCACAGTCGTTGTCAAGGATTTCAGATCAACAAAACTGATCATGTGGAGTTTACTGCCAGAGCCGCAACTGTGTTGGTGTCGGAAGGTGTAGAATTTGATCTAGATGTGTTGGATACCTATGTCAAGGCTACTTATCCTGATCTACGCAAGTGTTTGAACTTGTTGCAACCTAACTCACAGTCAGGTCAACTGGCACCGCCCAATGCCGCAGACAAGAGCATGGGCGACTGGCGCTTGGAATGTGTAGACTTGTTCAAGCATGGCAGAATTCGTGAAGCCAGAACTCTTTTGTGTCAAAGTTCAAGTCCTGAAGAATCAGAAGAAATATTTCGTTGGATGTATGACAACTTAGAATTGTTTGGTCAAACTCCAGAACAACAAGATCAGGCCATTGTGATCATACGCAATGGTGCCGCCAATGTACCATTGGTTGCAGATCAAGAAATCAACTTGAGCGCCACTCTAATTGAACTCAGTCAAATCACTTGAACCTCGAATAGATCCCAACAACAGAATGGCTTTCATGTTGGACTGGGAACTCACAATGAAATGCAATTTGGATTGCAGTTATTGCAGTACAGGCACATATGGTGGACATGATAACAGCACACGTCATCCGCCCTTGGCAGATTGTTTTAAAACAATCGATTTTATGTTTCAGTACGCTGACATTTACATGGCCAAAAAATCCCGGGGCATCAAGTATGTTGTACTGAATGTCTACGGTGGCGAAGCATTGCACCATCCCTACATAGTGCAAATACTCCAGGCACTGCGGCAACGCTACCAACCTTATCAAGATCGTTGGCACCTTACAGTTACAACCACAACCAATGCCATTGTTGCGCCACACCGTCTGGACCAGATTATTCCACTGATTGACGAATTCACAGTGAGTTATCATACTGACAACACTCCAGAGCAAAAGCAACAGTTTCGTGACAATTTATTGAAAATCAAATCTGCCGGCTGTAGACAAAAATGTGTGGTACTCATGCATTCAGAGCCAGAGAAATTTGCCGATGCACAGGCCATGATTGAGTGGTTAAAGCAAACTGATATTCGTCATCTACCCAGACAATTGGATCACAGTCCCACAGTGGATTTCAATTACAATCAACAGCAGGTAATTTGGTTTGAAAAGTTGTACAATAAATCATTGGACCACTCGGTGAAAAAACAAAACAAAGTAGACCTCGCAGACACAGGACGAGCGTGTTGTGGGGGACGAACACTGTGTGTGAATCAAAATCATCAGGAACCACAAAAATTTGTGACAAATAAATTCCCCGACTGGTATTGTTCGGTAAATCATTTCTTTTTATATGTCAAACAAGTCAATGGCGAAGTATATGTCAACAAAGACTGTAAAATGAATTACCACAGAGAAATTGGACCTATTGGCAATTTAAACAACATTGAACCCATTTTGGAACAAGCGCACAGCCCAAGAACCATTCAGTGTGCTAAAAGCCGATGCTATTGCGGACTTTGTGCGCCCAAGGCCCCAGACTTAGATACATATAACACCATTATGAGGAAATATGAGATACCTGATCCTAACCTATTACCAAAAAGCCAATGGTCAAATTGATGAAGTAATGGCCGTGGCCAAGAACTTAAAACCGCGTGATCACCAAACGGCCAATGTAATACTTGACTTTCGAACACTCTCTGTGCTAAAATGTAGCATGGTGGGCACAGTGGTTCCTAGAGATTGGGATCGCATTGTGTCGTACTACAACCAATATTACGAAAATATTATTGAACGATTATTACAAGAGAACGGATACGAAATTGTCAAGCCCGAACCTGAAAAAGAAGTACAACCCCAAGCAGTTGATCCTAGTTGATTCAGATGGCGTTCTCCTAAACTGGGAGTATGCGTTTGCTATCTGGATGGAACAACACGGACACGAAAAGCAACCAGGTTCAGAGTTTGTGTACGACATCGGAGATCGTTATGGTATTTCTCGAGACCAGGGCCGCAAGTTAATCAAACTATTTAACGAATCGGCTGCCATTGGATTCTTGCCTCCGCTACGTGATGCTATGTTCTATGTGAAACGCCTACACGAAGAACACGGTTATGTGTTTCACTGTATCACTAGTCTAAGTTCAGATATCAATGCACAACGCCTGCGCGAAATGAATCTTGCCAAATTGTTTGGAGACACTGCATTTGAACAGATCGTTTGTTTGGAAACTGGTGCAGACAAAGACCAAGCACTGGAGCCTTATAGAGATTCAGGATGCTGGTGGGTAGAAGACAAACCGGAAAATGCTGAAGTTGGACTAGATTTAGGTTTACGTAGCATCCTAATGGAGCATGGGCATAATATGAATCATGTCAACGAACAAATTCCGGTTGTCAAAAACTGGCGCGAAATCTACAATCTCATCACTGGTGAATAGCAAAGTACTGTTCTACATAGTGATCGATATTGCTGTTCACATTGATATTTAATCCTAACCACTCAAGACATTGCTCAGTATTTTCAATTACTGCGATTTTGTTGAATTGAGTTTGATCCACGTCAAAATAAAATGCCTCCAGGTCCTGGGGCAATTGACCTGTTTTTAACGGACCATAATCGGGACTTTTTAATGCTACTGCCTGCGATTGAAATCGTCTTTCGTTGTGTAATATAATGTGCCGGGCTTGAGGCCATAAGTCCTGTATGCGATTGTACATGCTCATGCTCATCACATGATTCACAATAAAGCATCTGTAGTCTTGTAGCAGGCTCAGCGATTCCGCAGGTGCTTGAATATCAGGAGGATCAAATATTTGCCCAAGTCCCCATCCCCAAAACTGTTCACAGCCTAATTCCTTCTGTGCCCAAAATTGCACACGGTCACGATCTGGAATGGTTCCGTTGATTCTGGCAATTTTCCTTTGTGTTTTTTCTGTCGCATCAAGCAGTTCAAAAATCCAATGATCATGTGTGTGTACAGGAGCGGCCACACATAATCCCGGCAACACCTGATCATGATGTGCTAGACAATTGATAAAGAATTTTCCTCCAGCGTACTGATTGTAATGGATCACCACTAGATTAGGGTGATTCATACGAGTTATGGATTTATGCATCCCATACTTATTGATATAGTCGTAGTACCTCTCCAATAATAGGATGGCGCTGGATGTCTCGCCCGGTCAGTCTGCACACAGTCATACCTGCCACAGGCTGTGCTTCTAATTTGATACAGAGATCTAGCAATCCATTTGAGTCCTGCTTGCGATCTGCTTGTTCCACATCTCCAGTTACCACAATTCTGCTGCCTGTGCCTATACGACTCAACAGCATTTTCATTTGTGCGGGAGTAGCGTTTTGCATTTCATCTGCAATGATCCAACTATGCCTAAACGTGCGTCCACGCATGTAGGCCAAGGGTGAAATTTCAATGGTGCCTTCTTCAATCATGGCCATGATCTCAGCGGGCCGGTAATATTCACGCAGTACATCAAGCAAGGGTCTTGTCCAGGGTTCCATTTTGGCCACTAGATTGCCGGGCAAAAAGCCATGTTGTTCATCCTCCACGCCTACAGCAGGACGAGTTAGAACTATACGCTTGGCTTCGCCGCTTCTTAATGCACGGACCGCTGCCAGCATGGCCAAATAGGTTTTACCAGTTCCTGCTGGCCCTGCTGTAATGATGATGTGTTGGTCTAGGTCGAGTAGAGCCAGTACAAGATGTTCTTGATTTCGTGTTTTTGGAACAAGTTCTATGGGTCGTTGTCGCGCCCGAGGATGTGGATTGAACTGAATTAGATTTTCTTGAACTGTTTGCATACGTTTTTGCGCCTTGGCGCCTCGGTTTCTACTCAAGTGCGATTCTCCTTTTGAATACAGCCGGGTGGCTGTAGGAATATTTAGGTCAGTTCACAGCAAGTTCTATAGCCATGTATTTGCAAGATCTCAGTCATAAGTATTCCACTGTCCGGAGCAAAAGTTAACAAACTGGTAATTGACTGTTGCCATAAATATCAATATGACACTCCGAGACGAAGCAATTTTTAAAGATCATACAGATTACTGGATGGTTGCGGACACCATTCGCGATATCTATCTTAGCGAGGGCAGTTTGCTTACGCTGTTGGATTTTGAGCGTGTGCTGGACGAAATGGACCTGTATGCGTTCAAAAACTGGGACCGTGGCGAACTGGTTCAAGGTCCAGATATTGGCAAGTACAAAGTGGGCTGTATCTTTATGTGGCCCGAAAAGTTAATGCCCGATCCACGTGGCGCACGACGTTTGCTACCATTCGATTGTGACGTCAAGTTCAAAAAAACCACTATCAAAATACCCATCAAAGTGGAGCAACCCGCAGACTACATGCCCGGTACGCACACAGCACGTCTAGTAGACAAGCATGTTTGGCTGGTGGAAATAGTCATGCCCAAGGCCCTGATTTCGGACATCCGCACAGGATCAATTGAATTGGAAGACGAGGAAATTGACCTAGAAGATTTGGATTCGGCCTATCAAGAAGACCTTGACAACGAACAGTACCAAAGTGACGCCAGTGCTGAATCTGCACAGCAGTCATTACAACAACCAGGAGCACCAATTGCAGCCGCACCGCCAGTCGCTTCTTGAAGGTCTTGGCTACAAAGACCTCGAGGGCATATTAAAGCCCACTATTCACGTGGACGAATTTGATAGTAAAATGGGTGACAATGATGACATCATTGTTGTGAGTTTCTTTGCCCGTGACCGAGCCGCTGCCAAGGACCTGATGAATTGGTTTGAAAAAGGCTATGACTTTGTACTGGACGCAGATCAAAGTCCGGGCGAAATCAAACCCAACAGATATCTTGTGTATGTGGAAATGCGACGTCGCAGAGCCGCTCCTGAGCAGATCAACGAATTGCTGGGCGACTTGGCCACACTCACAGAGTTTGATCCTGAGGACTGGACCATGGTCTACAAGGAAAAAACACACCCTTGGAGCCCTGAAGAGTTTGCTCGCTTGGTGCCACTCAGCCCAAGAGAGTATCGTGAACGCATAGAAAAAGATCTAAACGAATGGCGTGTGGCAGCCGGTATGCCTGTCAAAGCCACCTACGAGCGAGATGATGCTATTCGCTCGATACAATCAGCCGCAGGTATCCTATGAGACTGAGAGAATTTGCACCCGCCAGTGGTGGCAACAGCGGCGACTACTTAAAGGCTCTGGCGTCAGCCTGGTACAATGGCGTGTTTGACACAGGCAGTTTGCCTCGGGGCATTAAGACACAGGAAGATGTAGAACGCTTGCTGAATCGCGGCATTGTGTGCCCGGATGGCAAAACACGCAAATTGCACATTGATTACAACTCAGACTTTGATGGTGTGGAAATCTACAGTGATGACTACTACGAACACGGTGACCTAGACGGCAATGACGGTCGCACAGGCCAGCCCTGGGGCCCATATGATCACATGGAATTCAAGGACGAGGAACTGGATGAAGGTGTGGTGGAGGCAACAGGCGATCAAAAGTTTGACTCAATGATGAGCAGAATGACTGCCGAGCCAAAATATCCTGATCAGGACATGCCACCAACTAGTATTGATGAATTGATACAATGGGCAGATAGGAACAATAAACCGTACCATGAGTATTTTGCTCAATGGGCTAGAAGAAATGGATTTAAAAATGTAAATGATGCACTGGTATGGTTTGGTGACAATGTTGATCCATCTAATCCATGGGGACCAAAAGACTTTTTAGATCCTTTTGGCCGACCCGCGGCAGAAGAACTAGAAGATGCTGCCAAGCACGATCCCAAGGCAGCAGAACTAATGAAGGTTTTTAGATGCTACGAAGAAATTGTATTTGATTGGCCCGATGAGTATCGTCAAATGAATATGCCAGTCTCGAGAAAAGGGACAGATGAAGGTGTGGCGGAAGGCATTGAAACTGTCCATGGAAAAAAATATAATGTTGACCCTGACAAATACTATGTGTGGGCCTGGGACGGTGCCGCAGTATTATATGGTGAGTATGATGATATACAGGATGCAAAAATCAACTTGCCTAGAATAGAACAACGTGCTATTAAACGTTTAGGTCCATTTGCTAAAGATAAATTTGAAATTGCAAGTGGAAAAGATTTATTGCGTAGATATGAAAAGTCTGGTGTGGCGGAAGGCTCATTGAATGAAGATGAATATGATAAGATGCTTAGAGATTTAATTAAAAAAAATCCGGGTGTTCTGAAAACATATTCTAATGATGTTAAAAAGTCAAAAGATATTGAAAGTGGTAAAGCATTAGATAAACTCGTTAAAAAGAATCCAGGTGTTCTGAAAACATATTCTAATGCTGTTAAAAAAGATAAAAAATTAGGTATGGAAGGTGTGGCTGAAGGCTTGAATGAATTTGCACCTGGTGGCGGTGAAGGCGGTGAAGAAGATGCACTACACAAGTATGCTAAAATGTGGTGGGCCGGAGATGAAGCCACACAAATGCAAATTGAACGTGCTCTAGCAAAAATGGGCTGGGAAATCGGTGAAGATGAAGGCAGTTACGACAACGGCGGTGTGTTTGTGGTACGTGCTGGCGATGTCAACGGCCGCAGTTATCAATCCTGGCCCGCAGAAGAACTAACAGAAGGCTCGGATCCCTGGGGGCCTGAAGGACGCTTTGTAGGCGATACTGGTCCTACACAAGTTAGTACTACAGTTCCTCGAGTTCAGTTACGAATTGGCGATCGAGTTGTTTATAAACCCACTGAACAACGTGCTAGGATAGAGGACCTGAGCCGAGACGGCACTCAAGCACGAATTCATATAGCAACTCCCATGGGTGGCCGGACCTTTAACTGCCAAACATCTGATCTAAAACAACTGGCCAACGAGACTGAAATTGACCGACTGAAAAATCTTGCTGGTATCAAAGAAAGCCATGACCTTTGCAATGTTTGCGGACAAACACCTTGCAACTGCACACATTTGTCAGAAGAGTTTGATTTGATAGAATCAATTGTGGAAAAAATTGCTGTCCACAATGGAGTGGACGCAGATGTGATCTGGGAAGATTTACAAAGTCTCAGCGATGATGAATTGTATGTGTTTGCTGTGACCAGCGAACCCATCATGGAAGATTGGCAAAAGGTCAACAAACAGGATCGTACCTCTGGCATGAGTCGCAAGGCTGTGAAAGCCTATCGCAGAGAGCATCCAGGATCAAAACTAAAAACTGCTGTCACAACCAAGCCTTCAAAACTCAAACGTGGTTCAAAGGCCAGCAAGCGACGCAAAAGTTATTGCAGTCGCAGTCGTGGACAAATGAAAATGCACAACATATCTTGTGCCAAAACTCCTGACAAGGCCATTTGCAAGGCCCGACGTCGTTGGAACTGTTGACCATGAGACAGTTGATCAATCTAGTAGAAGCAGTACAAAAAGGCTGTCCCATTGCCACACACGATATCACACTGAATCTCAAAAATCGCCAACAGGCCATTGACGACTATCACTACGGCCCAGCCAATCCTTTAGAACCCGGAGACTATTGGAAGCAGGCCGCAAAACGTTGGTCGGTGACTGAGCAAACAGTCAAGACCATGCTGTGCGGCAACTGTGCTGCCTTTGATGCAAGTGACAGCATGCGAAAGTGCATTGAGTCAGGGATTCAAGGCGATGAAAAACACGCAGATGCAGCCGCCACAATTAACTTGAGTGACCTTGGCTACTGTAATTTCTTGCACTTCAAATGTGCCGGCACTAGAACCTGTGCGGCTTGGGTGGTAGGCGGCCCTATTACTGAAAAAGATCGCGGACAAAAGGCCAACTAAATGATCACTAGAGACATTGTGGAATCTAGTGGCTACAGTTTGTCAGGCAGTTACACGCCCGATCTAGTTTTCAGCAAACTGTGGCTGGCCCGTGAATTAAAACAAATACTCCAACAACAAGGCATTGACTCTGTGCCTGTGACCTACATTTTGGGTTCATGGTACAGCAATCTCAGCACAATTCTACGCAAGACAGGTGTGCCTATTGACAAGATTGTGGATGTAGAGCGCAAAAAGGAATGGTTAAAGACAGGCAAGCAATTACAACAAGACATGAACATCACAGGTGTAGAACAAATGCAGGCTGATGCTAACGAAATAGATTATAGACAACTTCAACAGCCCGGCATAGTAATAAACACCTCAACCAATGATATCTCTGATCATGGCTGGTTTGATAACGTGCCCGAAGGCACTATTGTGGTGTTGCAAGGACGTGATCATGTGCTACCCGGTGCTGAACATGTGTACAAATCCCCAGATGATCTATTACAAATGTATCCCTTGGAAACTGTGCTGTATTCAGGCACCTGGAACCTAAAAGATCCAGAAACTGAGTATCAGCGTAGCATGGTAATTGGCATAAAGGGTCGTGTACAACTGAGAGAACTACAGTTTTTAGGCTCCACCTGTACCAAAGACTGCTCAGGACACCGCGCAGGTTACAACTGGTCAAAGCGCAAAGGACTGGTACATGCGGCTTCCTGGAGTCCCAGTTTCAACAAAGGTGCCGCACTGGCAGTGGCTGGAAAATAAACTCCACACATAATCTTCAATATATAACTGCACTATGAAGTTGAAAAGTTTCGGTTGCAGTTTTATTTTTGGCAGTGATTTACAAAATTCCAACAACACTTGGCCTGCTTTGTTGGCACAACACTATGGTCTAGAATATCAGTGCCATGCTGAACCCGGCTCGGGAAATTTACGCATACTAGAATCGGTACTGACAGCCTTGGCAGACCCTGAACCCGCTGTGTATGTGATAGGATGGACCTGGATAGATAGATTCGATTACACAGATCCTGCCACAGATCGCTGGTGCAGTATACTGCCCGCAGATACCAATGGTCAAGCGCAGTATTATTATCTTCATTTTCATTCACAGTACAGAGACAAACTGACCACGCTGATTCACATCAAGTCAGCACAAGATGCTGTGAGAGCCGCAGGTCATCGCTTGATAATGACACACATAGATGATCTAATGTTTGAAACTGAGTGGCACTGTTCACCTGCTGTGGCTCAATTGCAAAACAGTATTGCGCCCAACATTGTGCAATTTGAAAATCAAACTTTTTTGGCGTGGGCGCAAAAGCATGACCATGAAATAAGTGCGCTATGGCATCCACTGGAAAGCGCACACCGGGCAGCCGCTGATTTAATGATCAGTTACAGTTTGGTATAAACAAAATACAATCTTTCATTGGCTTCACGTTTGAATGTATTCAATCTCAAATTATATCGTTCGGCAAATTCATTTGCTACTTCAAATGTCCAAGGAAAAATATCCACGTACGGTCCAGTTCGGTGCGGAATACCTGGATTGGCTCGTAGATAAAATCGCCCACCTACCCTTAGTAAATTGACACAGTGAACAAATCGTTGTTCTATTTCGTCTTTTGAATTAAAGTTGATTGAGCCCAAGGCCATGATTACATCGTATTGATGCGCTACTCGATACTCAAGAATATCTACTTCATAATCTGCACAGTTGTTGTAAGGGTCAATTCCTATCAAATTCTGTATACGACCCTTGAATGGATGATAACCACAGCCAACGTCTAGAACTCGTTCGGGATTTAATCTATTGATTTCATCTGCTAGTTCCCATCCGGTGTGTTCGTAGTCTCCTGTACGCGGCTTCCATATTTCTGAAAAGAAACGCATGATATAGCGTTCACTTAGATCATATGTAATGTTTCTTAATGTGCCCACATAATCGCAGGGCAGGCTTAACTCTGCTTCCACAGCGTCTTTGAACTTTCTGTAACGTGCCGGCGTCCAGGGAAGGTCTTGTACCTGAGTGTCAGCATCAATAGAAATATTTGCATACTTGGGTAAATTAAACGCAGATTGCAAATTTTTTTGTAAAAGGCTAAAAATTTTTGAGTTCATATAAATTTTTGGTAAATAAAGTTGATTTTCAAATACTATTTAAGGAGTCAACATGTCAATCAAAAAATTATTAATCGCCGCGCTGTTAGTGCCTGTCATGGCATGGGCTTGGCAACCTACCAAACCAGTTACTGTGTTAATTGGGTTTCAACCTGGATCAGGAAATGAAGTGGGTTTTAGGGTTTTGAGCAAACAGGTACAAATTGCCAACCCTGATATAAAATTCATTATTGAACTTAAACCTGGTGCAGATAGTGTATTGGCCACCAATGCCTTGGCAGAGGCCACACCTGACGGACACACCATTTCAATTCCCAGTTATATGGGTACTTTTGTGACCAATGATATTTGGCAAAAAGACATAAAGAAATGGCAATACAATTCAATTGTCAATGTTATTGGTATGGGCAAAAGCCCCATGGCCATTGTGGCCAATCCTCGATCAGCCGTAAATTCACCACGCGAATTGAATGAATTATTGCGTAACACAACCAGGCCAATTACATTTGCTGTAGGTGCTGGTGCTCACAGAATGACCTGGGAGTACATCATGGACCATGCTCGTGGCAATCGAGATCTAGTGAAATATGCTCAACACCAAGGGCCGCTACAGGCTGTGACCGCAGTGGCATCTGATGCAGGTATGGAATTTGGTATCATGCCTGTGGCCATTGCCAAGCCCTTGCTGGATGCAGGGCGTGTAAAATTAATCGGCATTTCAGGAGATCGTAGAGTGCCAGGCCTTGATGTAGACCCTTATCAGGTGGGCGGTAAGTATATAAATGTCTTTGCTGCCTGGGCTTTGAGCCTGCCACCAAATACACCTGCTGAAATTGTAGACTGGTATCAGCGTCAATTTGCCGCGGCAATAAAGACACCGGAAGTTCAACAGTTTTATCGAGACAACTATATATTTGTAGAACCAACAGAGTTGACTCCACGTGGACTTGCTCAACACATTGAACAACTACGTGCCATTTGGATTCCTGTAGGAGATAGAATAATTTTAGCAGAAAAAAAACAATGAAATATATCTTTGTAACCGGCGCACCAGGCTCCAAATGGTCCAGTGTAGTTAAAAATATCTATTTTTCACCAGATATTGACAGATCTGATTATTCAGACACACGTACCTATTATCACGATGCATCAGGAACACTAGATCTCATGCATCTAGGTACCTACTTTGATCCTGGCATGGAATTTGGACATTTTTTTGATCGATTAAATCAATACACAAAAGATCAGTGCGAAGCCGAATTTAATCGACCATTTTCGGGCTCGGGTGTGCGTATCATCAAATCACATGTTTTTGCCAATCACATAGACTTTATCAAAGCCACATGGCCCGATTGTCCAATAGTGCTGGTGCATAGAGATGATGATGCTTGTTTAGGATGGTGGGTCAAGTGCGGTCATTTTGACATCACCTATCCTTTGTATCACAACTATTATAAAAATCTACGAACCATGGCTGGTATTATTCGAGATCAAAATGAGGGTATTCAACGAGCCGCTTGGCAATACCCGCGTCGACACCCTCAAACCAATCAAGAATTGGCTAGAATTTTGGCTATTGCAGAACCGCCCCAGGGCTACGAACAACACTATATACAACACAACATTCGAGTGAAAGTAATATGAATTCCAGTTGGGACATAAGTCGAGCATTGAGTACCTATCATTTTGATTCCAAACGTCTGGATCCACCTGACTCAGTAATGGTATATTTGGGACACTTAGAACCCACGTGGCTGGCGGACCTTGCGGGTATTGTGGCCAACTCCAAACCCGCAACCTGGGCCACAAGAGGCTACAAAGGTGAGGGCGTAGAAGCCCCGTCAGATGAACTGAAACGTGAACTTTATGACTTGACCCAACATGGTATGAGTGAGAATTTGCCTATCACACATCTAAACTGGCGCATACCCGAAAGTCTACAACGCATTAGCAAAGCATTTGCCTTGGACTCATGTATGGATCGCATACACGTTCAGCGTCCCGGTGAAGTATGGAATAGGCACATTGACAAATTGGCCAAATGGGCACCCGATCATTCTGAAACTGTGATGCGAATCATGATACAACTCACAGACTGGCAGCCAGGACAGTTTTGGGAATACGGTAATTTTCACTACAATCATTGGCGTGCTGGCGATGTTACAACATTTGACTGGGCTAACATTCCGCACTGCACAGCCAATGCAGGACATCACTCACGGGTGACTTTGCAAATCACGGGCATTCGTACGCCTGCTACCATGGATTATTTGGCACAATTGCCAATGTCCTAACATCAAGAAGGAACCAAATGAAAACTACCCGCCGCATATTGATAATGGGCCTGCCAGGCTCGGGCAAAACTTACTTTGCTGAACGACTGAAGCAGTACCTTGAATCGAATT
>Ga0214919_10001295_pt1 | contig 41395 bp, 47 predicted proteins | sample LL1503_MetaG_FD_177994 | JGI IMG/M metagenome (GOLD analysis project Ga0214919, IMG submission 177994) | Freshwater microbial communities from Lake Lanier, Atlanta, Georgia, United States - LL-1503 | ecosystem: Environmental > Aquatic > Freshwater > Lake | place: USA: Georgia | collected...
AGTTACTGGTGCTTCTGGTAACTCATCAAGCCAGAACTTGCGCAAAGACATTGAGTACATCAAGACTAGGTATCGTGTAACGCAAGTAATGAATGTGCCACAAGCAGAGAAACTAATGAGACGACTACAAGGAGGAAAGCGCTAATGGATGAACTAATGAAAGAACTTAAGGCAATTACAAATGCTGAGGGTAATAAAATCTCTGGCGAATGGGCAAAGTTACAACTTGACCTATTGCGTCAGTCAATACCACTAGCAAATGAGATGATGGCAAGCACCAATGTCAAGGCTGTATTGTGTGTTGGTCAACAGATTACTCACGAGCAATTTGATGCTGATGACCATATTGAGCAGGTAGGTCCTAATCTTGAGGCTTACTCAGGAATAGGTGGTGGAGAAGCAGTGGCTTGTCGTATGAAAGGTGCTATGGGCACTAAAACGGCTGACCATATGCTTGAGTTTCTTGAGAACAAGGAACTGCTGTTGTCTTTACACAATGCCAGCAATTATATGTCATTGCTGATGTGTGTACAGATGAAGAAGTCATTCTTTTCTGCTATGACAACACCTGGTGGTGTAGCCATTACTATCAGTCACACTGATGGTGCTGTAGATCAAGAGTTTTACTTGCCCTTTAGCGATGATATGGAGGATGAGAAGCTGTATAGGAAAGCATATGATGCTCTCACCGTCAAGCAAAGGAAGATGATCACAGGCTTAGCCGAAGCACAGCAGATGCCACCTAAACTCAAGCAGGAAATGCCTGAGATTTACGAAAAGATGATGTATGTGATCAAGTCCATTGGTCACGACCATTTCGCAGATCCAGACGCAGAGCAGGATTGATTATGACTACTATGTCAATCAAGATAATGCTTGTACTGACCATCGTGGGATGGGTAATCAGTAAGTAATTCGCCCACCACCATCACATAGCATACGCGGGAGATGCGCCAACTCATTTACTCACGGTGCTATGTGGTGGGATAGGGAATACATAGCCAGGTTTAGTAATACTAACGCTTGCCGAGCGTCGTTCAGCCGTTCGGCAGGATTAGAGTGGGCAACCTGCCCAAGAATAACCAAACATAACCAAACAAGGAGCAAGCAATGAAAACCCCATCAGCAAGTGTTAGTGAAAGGAAAGTACAGGTATCACCAGCCCATCCAGCATCGCCTAGATTTAGGCTTAGTGATCCACCAGCCAAGACAACGCCAAAGCCAAGGGCTGCTTATGTCAAGAAGCCAAAGAAAGTACAAGCATTGGCAGACAAGGCAATCCAGTACCTGTTTGAGAACTTGGGTGAATGGGCTGTCATTGGCACATACCCAATCCCAAAGAGAAGCACAAAGGCTGGTGCTATCCAAGCAACAAAGGCAAACTATGCCAAAGTATGGTACGCACAACAAGTGCTTGACGATGCTTTAGCAGCAGCGATTGCGTATTGCTCAACTTCATACCAAGTTGACAGTCGTATTGATTGGTCAGCCGATGGCAAAGCCCGTGAGTTGCGCTTTAAGGTTACATACATCCAAGAGCCAGGCGAATACGATAACGGTATGTGTGAGATACACGCCAAGATCGAAAGCGATAACAATTACCGTATGGAAAGCGCCATTGCTGATATTGACGCAGAGTTAGACGGTTGGGCTCAGGCTGCTGCCGATAACGATGGCATCAACGAAGTATCGCTTATCGCAGAGCGAATGGTCAAAGCATCAGGCTTGCGCTTGGATCAAGTGTTGCCACTGGCACTTGGTGAGTGGATGAACACTCGGATATCACAATGAATATCCCAAAGGCGTTGGCAGCAATCAATGAGATAGAGAGTTGGATAGCAGCAGGTGAAACTGAAGGCTATGACGATAAGTACAACCAACTGTTCTTTCTACAGGATCTAGTGTTTGAGTTAAAGTCTGCTGTATCCAATGCGTTGACAAACCCCTTGGTTAGCGCATAGAGATACAGAGTAAGGCTAGTGATGGTGGTAGTTTGTGGTTGTCCTACCACCATCATTACGCCCACCACAATCATTGGGCATAGCCCACCAATATCACTCGGCTTACGCTATAGCATATGTACGAACAAGCGTTCGCCGAACAAGTGTTTGCCTAAGCGAGCGTCGTTCGCCCGTTCGGCAGACTTAGAGTGTCACCACAAGGTGGCAAGTAACGGAAGGGTAGACTAATGACGGCAACGCCATTACCTATCGCAACCTTTACAAAAGTTGGCGTAGTTACTGTCGCTGGCAAGGAAAAAGCAATTTGGGGACTACAAGTCTCCATTGACGCTAATCCTGTCGCTGGTATGACGGTGAACGCTGTCAATCGCTTCGGCGCTTCACAAGTGAAAACACTTGGCGCTCAAGTCATTGACCAGCAACGCGTCAATCTTTTGACAGGTGCGATCAGTCTCGTATTCCAAATCGCTTAGGCGATACGGTACGAGCAAGCAATTAGAGCCTGACTTGCGCAGGGTAATCTCTAGTTGCTGTCTTATTCACTTGCGCTACTCCAGTCGTTAGCAATAGCGACTGGGGTAGTGCCTTTTTTTGTACCCCGGGGGTATAATAATAACCCTCCTCACCGGTTTGTACATATCGATTACCTACCCATAGGTGTTTTATGGGGCCACCAATATATATTGTTTTAGTCATGGTGATATATCACCAGGGGGATGGCCGCTAAAAAAGAAAAACAAAAAAGAATAAAAAAAAAGAAGCACCCAAAAGACCGAGTAATGCTCCCCCCACGCTTCGGTTCTCCAACCCAGGCCGCCGTAGCTATTCTTTCTAGCCGACACCTGTTCTTCTTTCTATTCCCTCACTATGTGTGTGAGCATGGGAATCGAACTCCGTTTCCGGTCACGATTAGCCTCCCCACCCGTTGCTCACTTAACTACTTAATGGGGTCTGGCTCTTGGAACTAGCTAGTGTGCTGTCTTCCCGACAGGTGTGTTTGTGAGTGTAGCACACTATTCCTTGTTTGCGTCTACGTGAAGCCCTTCTTTAATTTTTTTCTTTCGCCAAGCATCGGCAGCAGCCAACGCATCGGCGAGTAGTTCTTTGTCTGTTAGTTCCTTCATGGTAAGATATTACTACATGAAACAAGGTAAGAGAGCCATCAGTCCGGAAGACAGGGCAATATTTTGGCAAGCACTTCAAACCGGTATGGGTCTCAAGGAATGTGCACGCATGGCTGGTATCTCCTACCAGACTGCACTGGCATGGAACTCTAAAGCAAAAGCTACAGCTGCACAATTAGACCAAGCAGAGCTTGCGGGTTTGCGCGCAGCCAAGACCGGTGGCGGTAATGCACTGGCATTGAACAACATCAATAACAAAGACATGCCCCCTGTTGTTCCCAACGGAAGACTGTCCCCTCGCGCACAGCGTGGTATAGAAGACTTCGACTATTTCCGGCGTGTGTACTTGGGCCGTGTGCCCTCTCCATGGCAGGTTGATGCTGCATACAAGATTGTAGAGATGTTGGATCACCCGGAGAAACAGTTCTGTGTACTCAACGTACCTCCTGGTGCCGGCAAGAGTACCCTGTTCCACGACGTAGCTGTGTGGCAGATAGTAAAGAATCGACACATACGTGTAATGATCGGTTCAGTATCACAAACGTTGGCTAAAATGTATAGCCGTCGTATCCGCGAAACGCTCGAAAGAACCGTCCCACTAAAGCCAGACCCAGAAATGGTGAAGCGTGGACTAGCTGTTGATGCAGAAGCGTGCCTTGCTATTGACTATGGAAGGTTTAAACCACAGAATTTAGGCGCTTTGTGGCGTGCAGAAGAGTTTGTTGTTGACCAATATGCGGGAGAAGGGCTAGATAACAAGGAACCAACCGTGTCTGCGTACGGTATTGAGTCAGAATTCATTGGTCACCGTGCAGATCTGTGCCTATTTGACGACGTAGCCAGCACAGAAAACTCAAAAGAGTCTGTAGGTAGGGACAAACTGCTTGAAAGATGGGATGCAATGGCAGAAGCCCGTGTAGATCCGGGTGGTTTGCTTGCAGTTATTGGCCAAAGGCTGAGTCCGTTGGACCTTTACGCACATTGTTTGTCCAAAGTGTCGTATGACGCAGAGGAAGACGAGTCATACACCGGTGAAGACGTTAAAGAACTTGGAAATGAAGAGCCAATTAAGTCGCACAAGTACCATCACCTTATTTACAAAGCGTACTACGAAGAATTGGACACCGGACCAGCGTCAAGGAAGATGACAGCACCGGCTTGGCCGGAAGGACCACTACTCGAGCCGTTCCGTTTGTCATGGAAAGATCTTTCGTACGTCAAACACAACAGTCCAAAGAAGTTCCGAGTTGTTTATCAGCAAGAAGACCTTGCCGACGGTCACTATCTGATCGAACGTGTGTGGGCAACTGGTGGAATGGGACCAGATGGAGTTCTGTACCCGGGCTGCATCGACAAAGATCGCCAACCGGGACACATCCCGCACAACTTGGCTCCACCAATTATCAGCATCGCCACTGTCGACCCTAGCCCTACTGAGTTTTGGGGTATACAGTGGTGGTTGTACCAACCAGAAACAAATCTTAGGTACCTGGTTGATCTAGCGCGCGTCAAATTGACCGCAGAGGAGTTACTTGGTTATGACACCGGTTCCAGAGAATATTCGGGCGTTATGGAAGAGTGGCAAAATCGCGCGATGGAAATGGGCTATCCGATATCGCACTGGATTGTGGAAGTAAATGCTGCGCAAAGGTTTCTCCTCGCTCATGACTTCGTACGAAAGTGGCAGGCGCTACATTCGGTCAGTGTCATCGCACACACCACGTCACGCAACAAGCTGGATGAGAGTCTAGGCATCGAAGCCCTTCTCCCGCCACTTTGGAGGACGGGGCAAGTAAGACTTCCAACTATGTCGGGCAGTTGGAAAACGCTTTCTCTTGTTGATGAGATGTCATCTTGGACAAGAGGCAAGAAGCATGGCACCGACTTGGTGATGGCTCACTGGTTTGCCGAGCTTCATGTTCCGCAAATGATTCAACCAGTACTACCACCAAAGTTGTGGCGTCCAAGCTGGATTTAATTTTGTGGTACTATGTCGTTACAGATATATCACGAGATTAGGACGAATGTAGATGGCAAAAAAGAAGCCTGATCCTGCTGCGGTAGCACAGAGGAAGCAAGAACGCGTCGCCTTTGTTCAAGCACATCCAAATCTTGCCCCGGAACAAGCACGTCAGCAATTTTATGTTCAAACTCGTACGGAAGAACTCTCTGCTGCAGGTAAGTCGGTAGACAAGCAAGCTCTTCGCGACAAGTTCCAAAGTGGACAAGTTTCTCGTGAAGGGTTCTACACCCCTGGGGATATAGCTCGGTTTAATACTTCTGGTTCCAACAACGGTGGCAGTCTTGCCGACAGCAAAAAAGATACCGTTAGTTCGCCAACCAGTCTTACAACTCCTACCGGAGTAAAGATGCCTGCTGCTGGGTATATGGCACCAAAGACAACTACTGCTCTCGGTCTTGAAGTTACACCAACCACTACAGTGCCTTCTTCTCCGACAACAACTCCAACCACAATACCGGTAACCGACGCACCCCCAAAGACCGTACTTAAAACCGGCAACATTTCTGGACCAAACGTGCGCATGGGAACGAAGAAAGCACAACCAACGAAAACACCAGCTCCGGCAGCAACAACCAATGTAACTTGGAATCCAAATCAAGCACCGCTTAGTTATGGAGTGCCAGATTCCGTTATTGGGATTCCTGGTAAAGATTACAAAACATCCGGCACGGGAGACAAAAATCTTACCGCTTACAGTAAACAAAAAGAAAAAAACAGAAAAGAGTTTGGCAATACTTCGGGTTTGATTGCAGAAAATTTAATTACCGGAGCCGCCGCTACTGCTGGTGGTGCTATTGGTTCTGTGGTTCCTGGAGTTGGAACAACAGTTGGTGCCGTAGTTGGTAGTGCTATTGGTACGGGTCTTGGAAACTTTGCATACAACATGTTTGACCCAATTGACACATCAGAGAGTTCTGGTGAAGCAGGTAAAAGAGCTGGAATCTATGGTGCTGTAGATCTAGTCGGCGGTGCAGTAATTTCAGGTGCTTCCAAGGTAATAGCTCCTCGTGTCGGACCAACATTAGGCAAAGTATTTAACAAAGTGCTTGGTCCAAACACAGACGACGCTGTAAACGCAATTGATTATTCGCCGTTCGCCCGAGATATGAACGTCCCCCGAACATCATCAGCTGTTGATCCCATTGCTCGACAACAAGCAGCAGACGCCGCAACAAAACAACCAAAGGTTATTACAAAAATTCAATCAACCATTACAAAAATTCAAAACAACCGTAGGGGATACACGCCTAAAATTGCTCCTTGGGCAGATGATGCCGCATCAGCTGAAACATTTTACAGGACTCCATTAGGTGACCTAAAAAGTAGCAATGCTCCTCTTGGCGAAATTCGTGCTCCAAAGTTTGAGCGTATGCCGGAAACAGTTGAAACACCAAAGCCACTTACTAGTGCAGACAGAATGGAAAACGCTGCTGCCGTAGTAGCAAAAAACAGCGAAACTAAACCACCGGTAGCACAAGCAGTTGACCCAAACCCATCGTTGCATGCTTCTAAGCAAGCAGAAATGCAAGCTGCAGTGCCGGAAACTTCTACAATCGAAGTACGTACAAAAGATACTTTGCCAGCAACCAAAGCGCCAAAAGCAAATACGCGTAAGCCAAGAGCAAAAAAAGAACCAGTAGTTGAACAACCAAAACCAATAATTGAGACATCGTCTGGTGCTACAGCTCCTCGCGATTTTGCTGCAGAATACAGAGCAAAAACAGCAGCGGAAGATTTTGAATACGATCAAGGACTTACCGACTGGGTAAACAACAATCCAAAAGAAACAGATGACATTCTTTATGATGTGTTTTTTAATGGTTCCGGAGGGGGAAAAACAGATTTAAATAATTTGTCTGGCATATCCGGACAAAGGGTTTCTCGTTCAGATCTATTTGATGGCAATCGTTTTGGACGTAGATCGCCAATGGACCGCGGCATGTTTATTGAAGATGCCGGTGCACAACCGGTTGGCAATCTAAATCCAACTCCAGCCCCAGCAGCAAACATCCGCGAACATAAAGGCATCAGGTACACGGTTGACCCAAGCAACCCAATGATAGGCATAGAAGAAGGTACTGGGGTACAGTTTACCTTGCGTAAAACCAAATCCGGCAAGCCAGGCACGCCTCACTTTGATGGAGTAGACGTTGCTACCGGAAAACCTAAACTTCGTACGCCAAGAACAAAATTTGCCAATGCTACTGAACGTAAAGCTGCAGAAAAAGCTGCAGAACAAACAAGAACCGCTGCAACGTCAACCAAAAGAGCTGAGGGCGCTGTGACAACAGAACAAGCTCTTAAAGCAGCCCAAGAAAAAGCAAATGCTGGAAAAGTAGTAACACAGGGAGAATTCCCAACAGCACCAAAACTACGCGGCAAGAAGTTGCAGCAGTATAACCGCGATGTTGCTTCGGGTAAAATACAACCGGAAGAACCATTTGTTTATTCAGTTAAGGAAGTAACGGAAAAGCCGGTAATTGGGGAAGGTTCAATGCCTCGCAAGCCAGTAACTTCCTTGGGTACTACAAAAGCACCGACAAAAACAATGGACATTGAAACGTTTAAAAAACTGAGCGACGATATGTTCAATCGTTCCAATGCACAGTTATCAGACCTTGCTGACAGTCGTGTAGCCAACGCACAATATGATGCCATTGTTGCTGAGTATGGAAAAGATTCAGTAGACAAAATTATTAAATCCGTTCGTTTCCGTCAACAAGTTGCCGATAAAAAACTCTTTGCCGGAGAACTTAACGACGTAATGGGCGCTGGACAAAGAGAAGCTCTACAAAAGGCAAATGATTTAGCCGACGCAAGATCGTACGCAGATTGGTTCTCATCACGAGAAGCACAACAAATGAGGGTAGACAATCCTGCACTGTTTTCCGAAATTGTAAACAAGCCGGAAAATGTTGCTAAAAGAGCACTGATTACAAAGACAACAAACTCTGATGTGGCTAGCACTATGCCGCGTAGTTTCCGTCAATCCCGTGTTGATATTAACGACAGTCTTGCTCAACAAAGAACAGCACTACAAGGAGCAAGAAGCGAAGAAGATGTTGCTCTTGGACTCAACGCTGACAAACCAACAGCTGCCCAGGTTGACGCTGCGTTTACTGACGCTGGTAACGCAGATGATTTTGCTGTTCCGTTTGGTCAAAACGATTATGAAGGGAAAATTGCTTGGGCTGACAGTAGGCCATCCCAACCAATTCGAGACACAGCATGGGAACGCTCCTACGCAGCTAAGAAAAAAGCTTCTGCGGACGCTGCTGAAACAATAGCCAACGGATCCGATGACGAGGTTTTGGCTCTTGCTAAAAAATATGAGATTCCGGTTTCTGGTGAAACCCCTGCTGATGTTGCCAAACTAAGAAGCGAACTTGCTCGCAGACAAAATAGGTCTGCTAGTGGTCCTGGAAGAACTTCAGAACGGAGCGTTCGTTTGGATGGGGTACCACCACCAGTTAAGCCCCTACAAAGTGATTTGATATCACAAGGACTTAACAAAACAGAAATAAAAGCAGCGTACGATGCACACCGCAAGGCGTATCAGGATTGGGCAGATGAAGCTGTTATGCAGGAAAACCCATTTGCAAATCAATTTAGGTTTGCAGAAGCACCAAAACCGCGTGCGAAAGCTGTTCCTGTAAACCGTACAACTGTGCACCCGAACGGAACACCAAAACCAACATTGACAGAGTTGCCACTAAAGCCTAACGAAGTAGAACTTAGAGCAAAAATTGGCAAAGACGGTTACACAAAAGCAGACATGGACGCCGAGATTGCAGCCAATACAAAACTCCGTGCTGAGATTTCTGTTAAACGTCAACAGGAAGCTGCTGCTATAGCCAAATGGAATAACGAAGCAGTTACAACTACCACGCCAAAGAAGCCACATTGGACCGAAGCTGCAGATGCAAAAGACGATGCATGGGGCATGGCCAACCGCAAACTACTTGCTACAGATCCAGAAAAGTGGCATGCAATACGACAAGCCGCTGAAGAAAGAAGAATTGCCCAACACGTGGCAAATATTTCTACGCCAGAGGGAGAAGCGGCTCGGGCTGGTGCTGCAGCAGAAAGAGCACGTATGGCGGCGCACAGAGCTGAACTCAAAATGCCGGCCATACAGCCAGATAGAAATGTTTTGCAGCAAGAAGATTGGGTGGCCGAAGTATCAAGAAGGTTCTTTGGAAATACAAACGCACAAGCACCTACCATCCCGGTAGCGCGCACTCCTCGCAGTGCAATGCCGGAAGTTTCTGTCGCTGATTGGGAAGCAAACGTAAACCAAAGATTCAATAATCCATCAAGTGACATACCAAGATTGCGACGACCAGGCGCGCCTAATCGTCCTTTCGAGGCCGGAAAAGATACCTTGGGACAACTCAATATGAACCCAGGACAAATAGGAATGTCCGGAGCAGCAAATGATTTGGCTGCTGCACAAGCACGTCAAAGCTCACAAAGCGGTACAAGCGCACTATCTGGATATGTAGATGATGTTTCAGAATCTGTTCAACAACTAAAAGCAGAGTTGGGTACTCTTGCCAGCAAACTTAATAGCGCTAAAACACAAGCACAACAACGAAAAATTACTGGACAAATGCGCAACATTCAGGATGAAATTAACCTCCGAGAAACTTCTCGTATTTCTGGAGAAAAAGACAATTATGAATATGATCTAGGATTGGACTAAATGCTAACTGCTGAACAAATTGTTGCGCTCTATGAAGAGCGCAAGCGCATTCAAGGGCCACTGCATGAGCAAATGAAGAAGGTTCGAGAACTGGCTAACGGCGATGTGATTATCCCGCTTAACGAGCTAGACAAGTCAGCCACAGCATCGGTAGCTAACCTGTTGGTCGTTGGTCTGGATCAGATGTCGATGCGTGTTGCATCAACCATGCCGGCACCGTACTTTCCTCCAGTTAAAGACGGAAGCGAATGGAGCAAAAAGACCGCCAAAACGCGCAAACAAGCAATGCAAGCAATGTGGGCCCACAACAGAATGCCACAAAAAATGCGCCGCCGGGCACGACATCTACTTGGCTATGCTTCGTCACCTGTTTATTTGAAGCCAGACTTTGGAACATTTATACCTAAGTGGACCGTAATTAACCCACTTAATACATACGCTGCACCAGTTGATGACATGGATGATCCACTTCCAGCTGATTGCATTTTTACATATCGCGCAACAGCCCAGTACTTGCTATCTCGATATGGTGAAGATGTTATTGGAAACTTACGTATGGGACGCGTTAGTCAAGACAGCAAATTTACCATGCTGGAGTATTGTTCGGCTACCGACATTCAACTAGTTATTGTTGGTGCCGACCACGACAACGATTTTAACCGTGCAGAGAACTCGGGTGTACCTACGCTGCTACTTGAGTCCATTCCAAACAGAACCGGACGCCCATTAGCCGTTGTTCCGAACAGGATCACATTGGACAAACCACGTGGTCAATTTGATGGTGTACTTGGCATGTATTACACACGTGCTCGTTTGCAGGCTCTTACCGAGATTGCTATTGAGCGTGGTATCTTTCCAGAAGAATACCTTGTTGCTCGACCAAACGAAAACCCGGTCATTGTTCAGGTGGCTGACGGCAAATCCGGTCAACTAGGAATTGTCAAAGGTGGAGATCTTCAACAACAACAGATCAATCCTGGCTACAAAACGGACACTGCCTTGGATCGTTTGGAACGGCAGGAAAGACTTGAGGGATCGATTCCTGCAGAGTTTGGCGGCGAGTCCGCAAGCAATATCCGCACAGGTCGTCGCGGAGAAAACGTTCTGTCTTCGACAGTGGACTTCCGCATCCAAGAAGCTCAAGCAACATTTGAGTCGTCACTCCTTGAAGAAGACAAGATTGCTATTGCCATAGAACAAGCATACTGGGGCAAGCAAGCAAAGTCCTTTTATATCCCTGGCCGCAGTGGGGGCTATACATCGTCGTATGTTCCCAATAAGATCTGGGAAACAGACTTCCATTACGTTTCTTATTCTGCTGCTGGTTCAGATGTAAACAGTCTTGTTGTTTCGTTGGGTCAGCGTCTTGGTGCCGGATTGATGTCGCTTGAATCGGCACGTGAGTCCGATCCAATGATTGACGATCCAGACATGGAACACGACAGAATTATTGCTGAGGGTATTGAGTCTGCATTGCTCACATCCATTCAGCAACAAGCAGTAGACCCAATGGGTCCATACCAACCAGATGACTTGGCCTATCTAACGCGCCTTGTTATCGAAAAGGACTTGCCGCTGTATGAGGCCGTATCACGCACACAGCAGCGCGCACAAGATCGACAAGCAGCCATGGCTCCAATGGGAGCCCCAGAAACAATGCCTGGCCTTGCCGCACCAGGGATGGGTGCTGAGCAACCAGTAGCACCTGGTGGCGGAGGTCTGGACAGTCTCCTTGCTCAACTAGGAGGAAAATAATGCCAAACTATCCAAATAGGTCAGACCTGCGTGATGTTGCTACCTACGGCGACAAAGCAAACATAACTCGCGCCAAACAAGCAATGCCAACAGGCAAACCGCCAACAGAAGTTAAATATACGGCACCAGGATCACTGCCGGATCTACTGCGCCCAACAGAACGACCAAACTCTCCAATTACCACAGGGGCAGATTTTGGTGCTGGGATAAACTCTTTACAAGCTGGGATACCGCAAAGGTCAGCAGGACAATCAGCCATAGATGAAATTGCGGCTATTTCTCGAATGTACCCAACAGAAGAATTAACATCACTTCTTGACAAGTATCGGAAAAATCAGTGAGATGGCAAACAGGATTATCACCGGAGGCGTATGACGCCATATTGTTTGGTGGTATAGAAAGACCGCCTACTGCAGTTCAAGACGGTGGTCGTGTTGCCGCAAATATGGCAAACATTTCAGCCAGGGCTCCATGGTTACAACCAGACACAATGCTGGCATTGGCCAAAAGCAACGCAAGTAACGAAGCTATTGATGAGCTTGGTTACATGTCTGGAACACAACAAACAAGTAATACCGCCGCAAGTGTCGCTGCCAACACACTTGGATTTGTGGGTACGGGAATAAAAAAAGTAGTTGGATTTTTGGGTGGGGCACTTAATATTGCAAAACTGATTGGTGGAGCAGTAACTCCAGATATGGCAGCAAAACCACTTTCTGCAACAGGCGATCTTTTACATGCCGGATTAATGACTACAAAAAAACCACTTCGTTATATTACTGCTGGACTTGACACAGTAACCGAAATGGTGGATTACACCGCAGCATCGGTTTTGGGTGGCCTAGGTGTACCAATTGAATATACGGAAGAACCAGTTGGTGGATTCTGGGACTCTACATCAATTGGGCAATTGTTATCTCATCCCGAAGATCAAGGTGAAGGATTTATAATTAGCCAACAAATGCGAGAAGCACAGGCCAGAGAGGCACGTGCTCGTCGAGGAGAAATAAACGGATCTGCATTTACAATTGGTAGAGGCATGGCCAGTGTTGTTTCAACCCCAGGCACGGTTATGTACAACCGCATCTCCGGAATAATTGACGTAATCAAAGTATTGTCTATTCCAGACCCAGCAAAAGGCGTTGCCAAAGTTGTTCGAGCCGGCTTGCGTGGAGCAAAAGTTGCCGAAGAAGTTATTCCTATTGTGTCCAAGGCATCGCGCGCTGGGTTATTTGAGGATCTGGCTGTAGCAATTGATGACACAAGAATGGCCAGCGTAAGAGCGGCAGCAGACATGGGTCTTTCAAGAACGCTTACCGGTGGAGAAGTAGACCTTGTTAAGTTTAACGACTTCTTTACACGTGACCCACGCGCCATCAAATTTACTGACTCAATGATTAAAGAGACAGACGCCGGAAAGATTTTTACCGAAACATTTAATTCAAAGGTCGACCCAGATGTTGCTTACATGTTGAGCAAAGCTACAACAAAAGATCAAGTTGTTGCCGCGTTGACCGGCGGATATGAATATGGTTCACCAGTTATTGACACCACTGTTAAAGGGCTTCAAATGTCCATTAGGGAAAAAGCAACGGCTCCATTTTCTCGATCTCGTTTGTTTGCTGAGTTTCCAGACAGAATGGTTAAATTAACCGGCACCCCAACAGAACGCGCTCACGCAATTAAAACCATGGCTTTGAGTCTTAGGGCCGGCGGTGTACAACCGGAAGACGTAAATGCGTTTTTAAGAAAAGCTGTTGAAGCCACATCTTCTGTTGGTGGACACGTTGCCGCAAAAGAAACAGACGATTTATTTAATGATTTTTTAACCAAATCAATTATCTCTAATGGCGTAACTCCAGAAGCCGCTCAGTTGGCAGTTACCAAAGGACAAGAAACAATGGACATTATGAGGTCATACCTCAGAAATCGTCAAGGAATTAACACGGACAACGGTTTTGCATGGGATTTAATGAACAATCCAGTTATCAAAGCATCTGTACCACCAGCAGTTCACAACGAGTGGTTGTCCAGAATGGCTGGAGCTGGTGGAGGATACGGAGAAAACTTATCGTTTGGTAGCGCAATTCAACATGTTGACTTTATGGATAGAACTCGCGTATTGCCAGACCCACGGCAGCTACGCCGGTTAACACGCAATCCATTTATATCAAAACACCTTGAGGCCGCTGGAGAAAAATTAAAGAGTGACGGCGGTACGTTATTTGCAAAACGAGCATTTGTTGGAAAAAAAACTAAACTTGAAATAATCACCGATAGAAAACAATACAAAATACTTCAGGACGAAATTGATGTTTTAATGAAACCATACGTTGGGGCAACAGTTCCACCTGCCGTTATGGGTGATGTATTGGTCAAACAAGCAGCCCAAACAGCACTTAAGAGCGAAAAGAAAGTTCTTACTGGAGAAATGCGGGCACCGTTTGTTGCTACAGAACTTGTCCAAAATGCTATTTGGAAACCACTCACATTGATGACCGGTGGATACATGATGCGCAACATGCTTGATGCCCAAGTGCGTATGGCACAGGCCGGCATTGGGTCATCCAACATTAGGTTTGGTTCTGGAATATTGCATCCAATGCAGTATATTTCTCTTGTCATTGGTCGAACCAATAAAACCGACATTATGGGCAACTTAATTACTGCAAGCGGACGTAGGGGTGGAACCAAAGGATCTGCATACAAAGCCCTTGAAGAACTTAACTCAGAACTTGCTGAGCGCATATCAGGTTCCGCCAGAGTACGTGGCATGGCATCCGCAGACGTAGCAGACCACACACGAAAAACAAACAGTTGGCACGTTGCCCAAAGATCAGACCCACGTGCTGGATTGATAAACCACACAGAAGGCATGGTGCAACAGTTACAAAAAATTCACGCAGACCCGCTAAGTCATATTGTTGCAAGAATGGCAACCAGTGGCGCCAGTGATGACTCAATAGCAGCACAGGTTGTGCGCAAAATCATGGAAGATAAAAAGATTTTTACTGATATTAATAATAAATTTAAAAGTGGTATTGAGGTGTGGGATAACAACACAGCGCAACATCTTCGCTTGCCGGTTGTTGATTTAGATGAAGTTAGGGCCACCAGCGGAGTAGATGAAGTTAAAAAAATCCTTGATAGTTACGCTCGCAAAGTAATTGTTGGTAACGCAAATACACATATTGGCGGTATGGATTCAATGAGTTTTATTGCTGCTTATGACAGAACTCCCGTTACGGAAATCAACGGTTTAATTCGACGCGTTGCCGCAAAACATTCCGACATGCTTGACACTGGGGGTTTTCCAGTTGTTGCTGGTGGGGTTGATATTGGTATCGAAGTAACACTCCCTGGTGGTGTCAAAGGAATTGTGGTCAACACAATGAATTCCGGAAACGAAGGTGTTGTTGTCCCATTTAGAGAAGCTGGTTCTTTAACACGCGTAAAGGGCGGAACCGAATATACAAAAGCAATGATTCACAACGCTCCACTATACGACGAAACCACCAAAAAAGGTTTACCGCATCTTGTTGCCCGCGAAAGAAGTGGTGGAGATATTGCCGATATCAAACCAGGAGAATTAATAAGTAAGTCTTGGGACAAAACTACCGGGATGTTTTTCAATGGTCTTAACGAATTTACTAGCAGGCATCTTGAGCGGTCACCAACTTTTAGACACTTCTACTACAAGAACATTCTTGATAGCACAGATGACTTAAGTAATGCAGCAGCAGCAACCATTCTCAGGGATCTTGGTGCAAAAGCAGCCGCAGATGGTGTAAGCATCTCAAAGTTTGTTGGCAACAAACAATTAGTAAAAAAGCTTGAAGCGATCGTTGCTAACCCAGCACACAAAGGTGTTGGCACAATTGCCGAAGTTGATGACTACGCAAAGATGCTTGGCCTTAAACAAATGGAAGACCTGCTTTTTGATGCTTCAAACACCAACAACTTAAAGGATATTTTACGCGTTATTGTTCCGTTTGGAAACGCATGGAACGAAGTTATCGGTAGATATTCAGCAAAATTAATGGATGACCCAATCCATATGTATCGTCAGTTTCAACGAGTAGAAACAGCATTTGAAGAGGCTGATCCAGACATGGATGGTCGTGGAATGTTCTATCGGGATCCACAAACAAACGAACTGATGTTTATGTTCCCCCTATCTGGAGCACTAACCCAGGTGTTTGGTGCTGAGTATTCTGCTGGTCTGTCAGCCCCCGTAAAACGTCTGTCGCAAGGTATCAACGTGTACCCAGGTATTGGGCCAGTTGCGCAATTTGCTGCCAGTTATTTCATTAAAAGCACGCCAAAAAACGATGAAATTCTTCAAATGTTGCTTCCATATGGAAAGTCAAAAGACGTTGGCGATTTAATGCCTGGATGGATAGCAAAAGTACAAGATGCATTGGCACAGAACGAAACATGGACTGCGGGTATTTACGCCAATACAAATCTAGAAACCATACGAGCTGAATCCACCACAGGCAAATATGATCTTTCCAAACCAGAAGATAAACAACGTTTGTTGGATGTTTCTGCCAAAAAGGCTAGGTGGCTTACATTCTTGCGCGCAGCGTCACAATTCTTTGGTCCAACCTCCGGTGGGTTGGAGTTTAAGGTTGATCTGCCCGGAGGAGATGTGTATGTAAAAGAGCTTATTAAAGAGTTTCACTCAATGCAACAAGATGATTACGATTCTGCAGTTGGGCGATTTATTGGTTTGCATGGAGAAAACGCCGCATTGTATATATCCTCAAAAAGCGAATCAACACAACAAGGTTTAGAAGCAACGGACGATTTTGGTGATTGGGAGCGCAACAACCAAGACCTTATTGGGGCGTACTCACGTACTGCAAACTACTTAGCACCATCGTTTGGTGAGTTTGATTTTAAGGTTCAAGAACGCCAGATGGAAGAAGGCAAGAGAGTACCAGTATCTGATGAAAGATTAATCGAGCTTGCCCATATTCGTCTTGGTTCCTCTAGGTATCGTGCAGCCAAACTAGCAATGGGTCAATATCCAAGCGCCAAAGAAAGAGAAATACTTGCAAACTACCGTGTTGCATTGAGTGATCAATACCCAGGTTTTACTCCACGTGCGGAATTCGTAACAAACGAACATTACAATGACCTTGCCGAACTTGCTAAACTTGTAAAAGATCCACGCGTTGAATGGAATCCCGCCGTTCCAGCAATTACACAGTGGCTAAAAGCACGCACAGAAGTGATGAATGCCAATAACGTACCGACATTAATGTCTAAAAAAATGACTTCCGCAAGGGCTGATTTGTTTGTACTTGGAGCCAACCTTGCTGCAACAAATCCATCTTTTGATAGAATTTGGCAAAGATTGCTTTCCCAAGAGGTAGAAGATTAATGACCACCAAACCACCAATTGAAGTAACCGCGGCTGGATTTGAAGCGTTCAAAAAAGCCTGGAAAGCCAAGGGCTCAAATAGCTCTCAAGTTTTTGACGACCAATTAAACAAAGAATTGTTTACAAAATATGTTGATTCCGTAACCGTAGAAAACAACAAAAACGCCGAAAAACAAGCTCAAGTGGCACTCACACCCGAAGAAGAAGCCGCGGCTACAGCAGAACTTGTTAAAACATATCAAGATAATTTAAATGCCACTGTGCCCCAAGTTGACAAAACTGAATACAAAATACGTGCCGTCAATCTTACTCCGGCTAATCTTGCTGCCGGTGCTGTTAAATACGGCGTTAACATGGCCCTCCCGGGATCTGGTGTTGGAAGATATTCCGGTAGCAATTTAACCGATGAAAGCGGCAATGTGTCTAGCCGTGGAAAATACGACACATCTGCATCTGGAGCTGACGCAGCAAACGTTTATTACGAAATTATTAATAAAGACAAAACTGGTGCTGCCATTACCGAATTTCTTGAAACACTAAGGAACTACCAGTACTACGGAGATAGTAAGCCATCGGAACTAGCCAAAAGCAAAGGCGGAGTTGAGGCCAAAGATCTTAATGCTATAGCCGGATTTCTTGACCGTTCAAACAATTCCATGCTTACATGGAAAGCCGAACTCATAAACATGAAGAAACTTCCACCAGTTGCATCTAGTGGTAGCGGTACAGCCCCGTCGTACTCCTCAAGAGAAGACATGGCTTCGTACCTGCGCTCTGCTGCATTTAGCAATCTTGGTCGTGCGTTGACACAACAAGAAATGGATAACGCAATTAAGAACATCCGTGATGGCCAGGTTGCGGCTTCTGGGGCTGGTGGTGCTACGGCTCCGACACTTGCTTCTTCATCTGATGCTGCAGTTCAGGCAGCAGCACCGGGTGAGGCTGCCGCATATGGTCTTGGTGCAGCACTTGACATTCTATTCAAAAAGCACGGAGCAAAGTAATGGCACCAGCAAAGAAAAACCCACCAGAAAAAGACACTGGAATTAAAATCCCTACTGGCGCCGAACAAATTAAGTCCCGCTACCCAGCGTTCATGGGTCTTTTTGGTACGGCCGAAGATAAAGCCAAACTTGTTGCAGAATTTGGCGAAGACTTGGTAAACGTACTACTTGACGTTCTTGCTGATGATACGCGCAAGCCTGAGTTAAAGCATTACGATTTTAGCTCGGTAGAGGGTAAGGCTGCATTTGAAGCAAGGATTAGCGCTACGTCGTATGTCCGCGACACCATTGCTGCTCAAAGAGCGTTTCAACTACAGGCTCCTACGGAAAAAGAAAACACCGTCAAAGAACGGATGAAGACTCTTTCAACGGCGTATGGAGATTTAAAGTTAACAGAACCACAGTTAAGATCTATTGCTACAACCGCGCTTATGCGTGGCTACACAGATGGTTCTATCAGTCTTTCCCACCTGATATACAGCGAGACAAGCAAGACAACCGAAGGTATGCAAGCTGTTGCTGCAGGTGCTGATGCAGGAAAACTGCTTGCCATTGCAAAGAGTTACGGTTGGAAACCCAAAAACCTACTTGACAGAATTAAATCTACCCTTACCGGAAGCTATGGCGTAGACGCAGAAAGCGCAGACAAAACGCAATCAGTAGAGAGTTTTACCCAGGCTGCCAAGGATCAAGCTATAGGATTGTATCCCCATTTAAAGGCGCAAATACAAGGAGGGTCAACCCTAGATGACATCTTTAGTGGCTACCGCAGTCTTACAGCCAAACTGTTGGAACTTCCAGAATCAGCCGTAGATGTGTCTAATCCCATCTACGCTCAGGCTCTTGGCAATATGGAAAAAGGCCAGATGAGTCTTGCCGATTGGGAGACCAAAGTAAAGACTGATCCAAGAATGGGATACAACAAAACCAACCAGGCCAATCTCGATGCGCAAACACTTGGTTTGTCGCTTGCTCGTATGTTTGGAAAGGTTAAGTAATGGCAAAAATGAGTGACCCTAATTGGACAGGTCCAGGTCCTGGACCCGCTGATGCCGCTTATGGTGGAGGCGTGGATGTTGGTGCTTCTACGGGTAGTTGGATTGATTTAAATCCTCTTGACAAAGCATTACAAGGAATGCAACAAGACCCAACTTTTTGGGAATTTATAGGACAACCACAACCAAATGAATTTAAGCCGGGTGGAAGCAACGGCATTCCTTTACCAGAAAAACCTAGCGGTTCTGGTGGCGACGGTGGTTCTGGTTCTGGTGATGACGGTGGCGACGGTGGCGACGGTGGTGGCGACGGTGGTGGGTCTACTGGATCAACCGGCAACAAAGACGCACTTGCAACTATCAACGCAGTGCTTTCAAAATATGGGCTTGGTTCACTTGCCGGACAACTTTGGAATATGCACCTCAATAAAGAGGTTGACATTACCAACGAGGATGCAATTGCTTACGTACTCAAAGATACTCCAGCTTGGCAGGAACGTTTTGCCGGCAACATCGGCAGAAAAGCAGCAGGACTCGCCGAGCTAAGTCCCTCTACATACATTGGCATGGAAGAAATGTACAAGCGCGTGCTTAAAGCAAACGATATGCCAGCAGGTTTCTACGACAACCAAGAGGCACTTAACAGCCTTATAGCCGGTGATATTGACTCCCAGGAGTTTAACGACAGAATTGGCTATGCGCGTAGCATTGTTCACGACGCTCCAGCCAGTGTTAAAGCACAGATGCAAGAGCTTTACGGCATTAGCGAAGGCATGTTAGTTGCTCACTTTATTGACCCAAAACAAGCTGATCCATTGCTTAAAGAACAAGAACGTACGGCTCGTATTGGTGCTGCCTCGCTTGAGCGCGCTGGTATGCAGTTAACCAGAGAACAAGCCACAGACCTGGCTAAGCGTGGTTATACAGAAGAGCAAGCCAAGGCTGGGTTCTCTGACGTGGCCGCTCTTGGTGAACTCAAACAAACTTTATCGGGTGAAGAGTCTGTAACACAAAACGAAATGATTGGGGCTAGTTTCGGATACAACACAGACGCACAAAAGAAACTACAAAAAAATCAACGACGACGCGTTGCTGAGTTTGAAGGCGGTGGAAGTTTTGCCAAGAGCCAAGGAATTGGTGGATCAATAAAAAGCGGCGTAGGTGGTCCCGAGTAGGGTTATTGACACACCAGTGCATCGGTGATATATTACTAAGCATCTCGAAAGAGATACCTGTTGGAGAGCCCCCCGGCTTCGACATGAACATAGGGGCGAGATTTGCAGCCATCTGAACCCTCCGGTCAGATGTGGGCAGAAGGAGCGGGTCATGTCAGATTCATACGCAGAGTTTGAGGACGATAGCCAAGACCAAGTTACGAAAGATCCAGTGCGCGCACAATTGCGCAAAGTGGAACAGCAACTGAAAGCAGCCGAGGCGAAAGTCAAGGAGTTTGAAGGAGCAGCTCGCGAATTAAATTTCGTTAAGGCTGGTGTTAATACATCAGATCCTGGCGCAAAATATTTCGTTAAGGGCTACGACGGAGATCTAAGCCCAGAAGCTATTCGCGTAGCAGCCCAAGAAGCAAATCTCATTCCAGTCAGCAATGGCGAAACAGTCCAGGCAGCCGAACAGCAAGCTTGGTCAAGGGTGAATAACGCATCTCGGGAAGGTGAAAAGTTCGAACCAGTTACAGACTGGGTTGAAAAGATGGCTAACGCTAAGAATGAGCAAGAAGTGAATCAACTCATGGCTCAATACAACGCAGAGCAAGCCAGAAAATAACCCCCCAGTAGGCGCACTACCTTCTGGGGCTACCCAAAAGGAAATACAGTGGCATATACCCAACAATCGTCACTTGGCGTAGACCAAGCGGCGTACGACCGGTTAGCATATTTTGCTCTCCGTTCAGAACTCCTGTTCGATCAAGCAGCAGACGTTCAAGCAACAAACCAAGCAATGACCGGTTCTTCGGTGATCTTTACGATCTTCAGTGAATTGGCAACAGTAACCACACCACTTACGGAAACATCAGATGTGACAGCTGTCGCAATGGCTGACTCCAACGTAACGGTGACATTGACTGAATACGGTAGCACTGTCAACACAACTGCCAAGTTGCGTGGAACAGCGTTCCTTGACGTTGATGCAGCTGCTGCAAACCTCATTGGTTACAACGCAGGAAGCTCAATGGACGAAGTTGTCCGTGAAGTTCTTGCAGGTGGAACCAACGTTTATTACGGTGGTGGCGGTTCAACAAACCCATCAAGCCGTGTAACGGTTCAAGCCGAAGACACTATCGAAGCGAACGATGTTCGTAAGGTAACAGCAGCCCTCCGTGGTGCAAACGTAAGCCCATGGAGCGGTTACTACATCGGCTTTATCCACCCAGACGTTTCGTACGATCTCCGTCGTGAGACCGGCAACGCCTCGTGGAACGCCCCACACGTCAACATGGACACCGCCAACATCTACACAGGTGAAATCGGTACGTTCGAGTCGGTCCGCTTTATTGAGACCCCTCGCACCAAAGTACGCACGGACACAGGCGAATCCAGCACTGTAGACGTCTATGACACCTACATCATGGGTCGCCAAGCATTGGCAAAGGCATACTCCTTTGTTGATGGAAACGGACCTGTTCCACAGATCCGCCGAGGCCCAGTGGTTGACTCGCTCATGCGTTTCAATCCAATCGGTTGGTACTGGTTGGGTGGCTACGGCCGCTTCCGTGAAGCATCATTGCGTCGCATTGAGTCTTCATCTTCAATCGGCACTAACTAAGTTAGTATCACTGCGGTGGTCGGGGGGTCAAACCCTCGGCCACCTCTGGTGTATACTTGTGATGACGAAAGGTTTCTATGTCAATCTCCAATTACGCTGAGTTAAAGATTCTCGATCACACAACCGGTAGGTCCGCATGGACTATGCCTACAAACGTGTATGTAAAATTACACACGGCCGATCCTGGTGAAGCTGCTACATCTGCTGCTGCTACTGAGACAACTCGTAAGGTCACTGCTTGGGCCGTAGCTGCGTCAGGTGCAATTGCTACTTCTGCAACCATCGAATGGACCAACGTTGCAGCCACCGAGGTGTATACGCACTGGTCACTCTGGGATGCCTCAACAGCAGGTAATGCTTTGTGGACTGGGGCTTTGTCCGCTTCTGCCTCCGTTACTGCCGGTGACACTTTTCAAATCACCTCTTTAACCCTTTCACTAGACTAAGCAGCGGGGCCGCATGGCTGTCCCACTCGATTTTAAAAGCCCCTTTGTTGGTGGAACTGCGTTCTATCTTGGCGTAACAACATATACCCGCACAGCTACCGGTAGTGGTCTTGGTACAGAATCCGCTGCTCGATTAATTAAATCTCCCCGCACCGCAACAGGTAGCGGCACCGGAACAAGTACCACTGTTGAAATCAAAGTTAGAGTCAGGGTCGGCAGTGCTTCTGCCGGTACTGGTTCTTCTACTGTGTCACAAGTCCTAAAAAGAATTGTTACTGGAAGCGGTTCTGGTACTGGTTCTTCGACTACAATAGGACTCCATGTTTCACCACGAACTGCTACTGCATCTGGCACGGGAACGTCGTCAACGCTACAACTCCTCAAGATCCTCCGTACTGCATCGGATGCGGGAACGGGATCGTCAGTTACTGTATCTGCACGGATACACTTCAGGACTGCTACTGGATCGGGTACGGGATCAGCATCCTCCGTCCACTACAAATTCCACATGTTCCGACCACCGGTAGAACTTGTTGGTCCGTTCATGCTTCTCCACGGAGATAAGATAGCCAACAAGCTAGGCAGGCACTTTGAGCCATTTGAGCGTGGCAAGAATGTATACCAGCTTAACGATCTTTCGTTTACCGAAAACGATCCATGGTCACCAGACAACTACATCAAAGTGTTCCATGGTGGACACGTACATGCCCTTACAGAAGATGAGTATACCGACCTAGTTGCAGCAGGATATGGAGCAAACATTACATGAAACATGCAGAAACACACCCAACCTTAGATGTAGACGGATGCTTTGCTTGTCGCATTAGCGGACTCACTATTGGCGTCAGTGACAAGTTTAAGTCAGAAAACGTACGTGAGTCCACTTTGTCAAAAGATTTGGCTGCATACAAGAGGTTGCGAGCAAATGGAACCCAACCTAAGCAAATAGATGGAAGTGCTAATGTGGAGTCGAGAGCAGAAGAAAAATGGCAAGTAAACTCGGGAGTTCTCCCGGACCGCTTGGTCCACATATAGAAAGGCAAGTAACCATGTCTGCAAAAGGCGAAAAGTACAAGTCCAAAAGTGCCATGAAAAAGCACGAAAGCATGGAAAGCCCTGCAAAGAAAAAGGCTGAGAAAAAGAAGTAAATGTCTACCGCTGGTGCACTCATCAACCGTGTTTCGCGACAGCTATTGTCTGGAACAGTCGAAGAACGGAACAAGTTAGCTACAACAGTTAACTCTGCCGCCACGTCGATTGTTATGACATACGCACTAAACTCTATTCGTGCTGGGGCAGTTTTTGAAATTGACTCAGAACTTATGTATGTTTGGTCGGTTGATACTGCAACCTTAACAGCTACTGTTGAACGGGCTTACGCCGGAACAACAGCTGCGGCGCACACCAGCGGTGCCATTGTTGTGTACAACCCTCGGTTTCCGCAGCAGCAATTACTTGATGTCTTAAACCAGGACATTGATGACCTTTCTAGCCCACTAAACGGTTTGTATAGGGTTATTACTGTTGATCTTTCATACAACGGATCCGATCGGCAGATCAACATACCTTCGGCATCAAGCATTATTGACCTTATTGATGTTCGCTTACGGTACCTGTCAGACGATTTTGTTGCGCTTCGTGGGGCTAGGTTGGCACGCGATTTGCCAACTGCAGACTTTGCTTCAACGTTTGCCATTACTCTAGATCAACGCACCATGGCCGGGACGTTGCGAGTTCGTTATCGTGCACCGTTTGTGCGCGCTACAACTACAGCCGACAACCTGCAAACAGTTTCATTCCTGCCAATATCTATGGAAGACATTCTTGAATATGGAATGATGTCTCGTATGTTGGCTCCACGCGAAGTTAAGCGCAACTTTACAGAGTCACAAGGAGACACTCGTAGGTCTGATGAAGTTCCTGCAGGTGCCGTAGGTGGATCTGTAGCTAATATACTCAGACTGCGTAGAGACCGCATTATTGCTGAAGCCGCCAAATTGGCAAAACAATATCCATTAACAATTAGGGTTTAACGTGTGGCAGCGCTACTCGATTTCAAAAGCCCATTTACAAACGGCGGCGCATTCTATTCGGGTGGCTCAATTACCCCACTGGTTCCCTTTGTGTTCCCGGTAGCAATCAACGGTAGGTCATACATTGTTGACAGTAAGTCTGGCGAATTTACTCGTCAGTACGACGATCGTGTGCGTGACTCGGTTGACCAGTCAGCTGAACCTGGCGAAGCATCCATTAACTCTCAGGGACTCTGGCGTAGATCGCAATCGTCTTGGCATTACGGTGCTGGGCAAAAACGCTCAGATACAGCCGACGCAGAACCATACCGATTTAATACGTCCAAGGGTGTAGATGTATGGACTAACGGCAGTTTGTCGTTGTTAAAAGACACCACTCAAATCCTGTCTGATGCGGCCGCAACGCTGCAATCTATTGTTGCTGGCACAACACCACAACGTTTGTATGTAGCTTCGGGCAACACTGTTGTGTTTTATGCAACTCTTGCCGGTAGTTCTACACCGTGCACTGGAATGCCTACTGGAAACGTTGGTTCAATGGCAACCGACGGATACAACGTGTGGGTTTCGTTTGCCGCCAATGGCATCTCCATGACAAACACCTCTTCAACCGTGTTGGGTGCATACATTACCGGTACGGATACGTTTAACAAAATCAAATACGCCAAAGGCCGTTTGATGGGTGCGGTTGATAACAAAATGTATAACTTTATTACCGGAGGAACTGCTGCTTCTGGGTTGTTGTTTACTCACCCAAACACTGGCTGGCGATGGGTAGGGTTTGCCGGTGGACAAAACCATATCTACGCAGCCGGTTACGCCGGACAAACATCGTTAATCTATAAGACCACCATTAAGACAGATGCTACGGCACTAGATGCTCCTACTGTGGCTGCCGAGTTGCCTGAAGGTGAAGTTGTTACAGCGCTAGATTCTTACTTGGGTTACGTATTGATTGGCACGACTACAGGGTTTCGGTTTGCATCTTCGGACACAAACGGGAACCTTGTCGTGGGACCATTGATTGAAGTTGGTCAAGTAGATGCGTTTGCCTCACAAGGACGGTTTGTTTGGTTCTCGTACAAGAATATTGATGCTACGTCAACTGGCATTGGTCGAATGGACATTGGCACACAGATTGCCACTAACCAACCTGCATGGGCGTCAGACCTAATGGTAACCGCACAGGGTGCAGTGCCTTCGATCAGTTTGTACGGTACGCGGCCTGTGTTTACTGTTACCGGATCAGGTGTCTACTGTGAGCACGCAACCAACCTAGTTGCATCAGGCACCCTAGAAACAGGACTATACCGTTGGGGGGTTATCGACTCAAAGCTTATTCCTAAATGGGACATGCACACCGAGGCACTTGCGGGAACAGTGGTGCTGTCTGCTAACCCAGATCTTACGGGTTACGCCACAGTTGGAACGGCATCTATTGCCGGTGAAAGCAGTTTCTCGTTTAACGGATCAGAGTCCTATCTGTACGATGTCGAGGTCAAATTAACCCTAAGCAGGGCAGCCAACAACACTAGCGGCCCCAAGGTCAACCATTGGATGGGTAGGGCATACGTAGCCCCACTGCGGTCAGAGATATTCTCGGTCCCTGTTCTGCTGCACAAACAGCTCAGCGTCCGTGGCATAGATTACTTCTTTGACGTAGAGGCCGAACTGGCAGCGCTAAGAGCTTTGGTAAGCGACCCTTCAGTTATTATTTACCAAGATGGTGCCAACACCTACTCCGTCATTGTCGAGAACCTGCAGTGGAAGCCAATGGATAGCTCCCAGATTGCTACCGGCTGGTCGTGGGATGGAACGTGTGTTGTAATTATGCGGAGCATACGATGAAAATCAAATGGTGTAGTATAGGAGTGACATGGCAGCTGTAACTAGACGACAATATAAGGGTGCTGCGGCATCGACCACCATTACTGCGACGCTGACCAGCGTTGCTACTACAACGACCCTTACGGCTACTACAGGCTGGCCAACTACGGCCGCTGTCCCGTTTTATGTAGTAATTGATCCAGGTAACTCGTCTGAGGAAAAGTGTTCGGCAACCATTTCTGGTTCTACTTTGACGTTGACTCGCGGGCAAGATGACACAACCGCAGTATCACACGCTGCTGGTGCGACAATCTATCCGGTGTTCTCGGCCGTTGAGGCTAATGAGGCCAACCTATTAGCTTCTACTTTGACCACACGCGGCGACATTATTCGTATGGCCTCTGGTCCTACGGTTGGTCGTTTGGGTTTGGGCGCATCGGGATATGTGTTAAGTTCGGATGGCACGGATGTTGTTTGGGCAGCTATCCCAGCTAGTGGTGGTTTGTCTACAACAACAGAAGGTGCAATCATGATTATGGACGTAGGAGTTTAATATGGCATCAGGCGACAGAACAGAATCACGGCTTTCGGGTGGTACAGCCCCCGTACAGTTGGGTACTACTTCGACAACGTTGTGTACGGTTACGACTGGTCACACGTTTGTGGTAAAGCAGATTATTATTGCTAATACGGATACGGTTGACCGTACTGTGACTTTGGCTATTGGTACTTCGGCTACGGCTGCTAATCGTTTGATGTCTAACTTGCCGATTGGTGCGAATGATGTGATGATTTGGGATACGGCTTTGGTGTTGCTGACTACGGAGACTTTGACTGGTTTGTCGGATACGGCAAGCAAGGTGAATGTGACTGTTGTTGGTTGGGATAAGACAAACTAGTTATGGGTATTACTCCTGCTTACGGTGTTGGTTCGTTAAAGACTGGTGTTTGCACTAGCACTACTCGCCCTGCTGTTCCTTTTGACGGTCAAACAATCAGTGAGACTGATACCGATTTACTAAAGTTGTATAACGGTACGGCATGGGTTAGTGCTGGCGGTATGACTTTGCTTTCCACGACAACGCTTACAGGTGCAAGCACAACAATTAGCAGTATTGACCAAACTTACACAGCGTTACAGATTTATATTACCAACGCTTATTCGTCTGTCACTACTGGCTACTGCCGTTGTTATATTAACGGCGATAGCACGGCGGGTAATTATGTTTCAAGTACAAATCGTTTTAGAGGCGGTACAAGTGGTTTGGCTGACGATACTTTTACTTGGGCTGGCTGGCCGTTTCATAACAGCACTGCAAGTAATTTTATTTCCGTTAATTTACCTAACTATGCAAGTACTACAGTAAAAAAAGTTTGGTCTACTTTTGGTAGAGGATTGACCGATACTGTAGTTGGTGGTTGGAATGGTTCTGGTATATGGGATAACACGGCAGCAATAACTTCTTTACAATTTATTAACAGCGCAGGCAGTTGGTCGGCTGGCACAGTCTTAATTTATGGGGTGAAATAATGTCTAATCCACTAATCCGCATACACGACATGGCAACAGGCGAAACCATTGACCGTGAAATGACAGACACCGAACACGCCGAATACAAAGCGACACAAGCCGAAGCCAAAGCACAAGCCGATGCTCTTGTTGCCCGTACTGTTGCCCGTGAAGCGTTGCTCACCAAACTTGGTATCACTGATGAGGAAGCAAGGATGTTGCTGTCATGACAATTTCTGCTACAACACAAGGTCTACGCATGGGTGTAGCCACATCGTCGTCTCGACCTACGGTTCCGTTTGATGGTCAAGTTATTTCGGAGACTGATACCGATTCGTTGCAGGTGTATAAGGGTACGGCGTGGGGGCAGGCTAGTGGTTTGGTGTTGATTAAAGCACAAACTATTGGTACAGGTGTCACAAGCGTTGCGGTTACTGCTGCGTTTAGTGCTACTTACGATGCCTACAAAATTACTGTTACTGGTGGTGTTGGTAGCGCCAACTCAAATATAAATATGGTTTTAGGTTCTACTACAACTGGTTACTATTGGTGTTCTGTATCTTCAGGTTTTGACGGTACAGGGCCTTATTCTGCTGGCGCAGAAAACATTAGTTCGTTTATTGCCACTGGATTATCGCAAACCTCAACACTTACATTAAACTTAGATGTACTTGCACCTTATTTGTCAAAAATTACTACTGTTATGGGCGCACGAACAGGCGCTGTCGCTGGTTCTGGCGGTGCATATTACGGTTTCCAAAACACAACAACATCATTCACCGATTTCACTTTGTCTCCAACAAGCGGAACATTGACAGGCGGAACTATTCGTGTTTACGGATACGCAAACAGTTAGGGCATGACATGACATACAAAATACAAATAGACGACTTAGTGCGTGACGCAACCGAAGAAGAAGCCGCCGCAATAGACGCACAAATAGCGGAAGCCGAAGCCCGTGCAGAGGCAGCCGCAGCCAAAGCCGTTGCCCGTGAAGCGTTGCTCACCAAACTTGGTATCACCGCTGATGAAGCACAACTATTGTTGGGAGGTATGTAATGCCGTTGTCTACTGTTTTGGGTGCGCAGTCTTTGGTTCAGCCTGCTGTGTGTACTACTGCTACTCGTCCTGCGTCACCGTACACAGGTCAAGCAATTTATGACACGACTATTTCTGCACTGTTGATTTGGAATGGTACAGCGTGGACAGGTACAGGTGGTTTGCAACTTGTTACTACTGCAACTTGTTCGTCTGGTGGTACAGCAGTTGGTGGTGTGGTCACTATTGGTAGCGCAGTTTCTAGTGTGACTGTGGCTACTGCGTTCAGTGCTGCTTATGACGCATACAAAATTATTGTTACTGGCGGTGCTGGTTCAACTAATCAAGGATTAACACTTACTTTAGGTTCAGCCTCTACGGGCTATTACGCAACGTATTTTCGTACTGCAAGCGCATCATCAGCAACTTATGACGGGCAAGTCACAAGCAACGGTGCTGGTTGGAATGAATTTGGGTTTGGCACAACGAGCGGTATAGGTATGAACATAGAATTACTGAGCCCGTTTTTGGCTAAAACAACTATTGCAAGCGGTGTTTACACAAGAGGCAATCAAACGGTTCTTGGTGCAGGAAGTGTAAGCGGTTTTCTAAATGACACCACAAGTTATACAGCATTTACAATTACGCCTTCTACTGGCACAATGACAGGCGGAACAGTACGCGTGTACGGATACCAAAACAGTTAAGATGTGCGTAGTTCTCGTTGGCTGATATTTGCGCCTGTAGCAATACTTGCACTGTTCGCACAACCCGCCAAAGCAGACGTTACAGGAGACTGGACATACAGCCAATCGCAAGCATGCAACGGTTCTGTTGAAGTAATTGGCACTTCGATTACCCTTCACGGACCTGACTACGGTGGTTGCAGCGGTCAAGCGCATTGGGTGAAGATTGAAACCACAATCCCTGCGGATGTGGACACAATAGATTTTACTTGGACATACCAAACCAACGATGGCTGGTCATACGACCCACCACAGTACGGTATCAATGGGGTTTACACGTTGATTACGCAACAAAACAATGCGACAGGTTCAATGTCAATACCTGTTCAAGAGGGCGACATCTTTACGTTTCGTCAGTACTCGACAGACTCTTGCTGCCAGCCAGGGCATTTAACTATCAGCAATCTTTCTCTTTGGGATGGATTAACAACCACTACAACCACGGTTCCACCCACTACAACTTTGCCACCCACTACAACTACGGTTCAGGAGACAACAACAACATGGACAACCACAACTTCATCCACGACTACAACGACGACCACTACTACTATTGCACCCTCTACGACTGTGCCTGTAACACCAAACTGGACTACTACGACACTTCAAACAATCGCCACAATCCCAGTAGAGCCAACAATGCCAGACCCGCCACCAACGGTTCCTCTACCACAAATAGAGCCGCCAGCCATGCCAGAGATACCACCCCTCGTACTACCAGAGATTGAAACATATCCACCAGAAACATTAGAACTCCCTCCCGACGTTGTGGACACAATGCCTTACCCTGTGGACACATACCCTACTGTTTATCCACCCGATACCCTACCGTTTGTCGGGCTACTACCAGAGCCACCAGACACCATGCCTCTGCCACCCGACATGATGCCTTTGCCACCAGACATGCCACTAGACGCACCAGAACCCCCTCTAATGCCCCCAATGGAACTTATTGAGGAATTACCACCTGAACTCGTAGAAGCCCTCCTAGACGCTGGCGACACATCTATACCGTTAACGGAAGAGGAGTTCACCGCCGTTGTGGACACCATTGAAAACCTAGCCCCCGAAGAAGCAGTAGCACTCATCACCCAAATCCTTGCCACCGCAGTAACAGCCGACCAAGCCGAAGCCCTCGCTTCTAACCCTGAAGTGTTGGCTGTCATCACCGAAGAACAAGCCACAGAAATCTTTGAAACTATCGAAGTAGCACAACTAGATGAGACACAGATAGCCGAACTCACAGCAGCAATCCAAGCAGCCCCAACCAAAGTCCGTAAAGCCTTTGAAAAAACCATCAACATTTTCGGCGGATTTGACGACTATGTGCCAACAGGCTCCAATATCCCTGTAGGAGAACGACGAACCCTCATCGCCATTGCAGCAGGGACAACCCTCACAGCAGCAAGTAGTAAGATAAAAAGGAAATGAAACGCCTAGCTAACCTCATCAAAGATAACGCCTGGACATACGCAGGCACGGGTCTAGTTTTGATCACCTTGTCTGGCCCTACACTCCGGCAAGCGGTATGGGTGGTTGGTGTATCATTGGTATTACACGCAGCATTAACTCTCAGCACAAAGGAATCAGAATGAAAAAAGCACAAGACATCGCAGGTCGTATCGTGGCAGTGTTCCTGTCCTCAGCATTGGCGATCGTCGGCGGCAGTGCCGTTATTGCCCCAGAGTTGGAAATTTGGAAGTCGGCTGTGCTTGCTGGTTTTGCTGCATGTGCAACCGTTATTCAAAAGTTGGCGCAAGCATCGCTCGATGGCAAGTTGACAATGGAAGAAATCAACAGCGCATTCGGCGCAAAACCTTCCAAGTAAAACTATGGCGTACCCTGTTGTACCGGTCAAACTGTGTAGTCACCTAAAAGGTGCCGTTCCAGGCAAATTAGCTGCAGAAAAACTACGCCAAACCGTAGGTGGCACACTCCACCATTGTGCTGCTGACGCTTGGGAAGCAATGGTAGAAGCAGCAAGCGTAGCTGGTATCAAATTGAGACCGACCAGCAGCGGCGACACATATCGCACACTGGAATTACAAACCAAAGCATTTTTTTTAAGGTACCAACTAGAAGACACCGGCAACCCAGACACACGCACCTTTGAGGGCAAGAAGTGGTACCTCAAAAAAGGTCAAGCTTGTTTGGCTACACCGGGTAAGTCCCAGCACAACCTTGGCATTGCCGTAGATGTGGCTAACGCTAAGGGTCACACGCTGGATTGGATGCTAGCCAACGAACACCTGTTCGGTTTCTCACATGAGGTTCAATCAGAGCCGTGGCACATTCGATACACCCAGGGAAACAAAGTTCCGGCTGCAGTTGTAGCGCACCTAGCTACGAAAGCCGTATGACATGGATGCTGTTTGGGCTGCTGTCGTTACTGGTAGTTTTGGTCTGCTAGCAATAGTCGTTGCCAAACTAGGCAAAGAAAACAAAGCTGACCACGCTGTAGTGCAGGGGATTTTGCGTGGTATGCACAAAACTATTTACCGGACAGAAGACAAAATAGACAAGGTTGCAGAGAAGCTTTCGGGGCATCTGGAAAACCACCAAAAATAATAGTTGCAATTTCTTTTTTTATCTGATTGACTGGAGGCCGGGGGGTGGGGCGGAGGCAATCCCTTCAATCGGTTCCAGATATGCACACAAAGTGTGCCCCCTCCCAACCAACAGAAAAGCCTAACGTGTAGCCATTTAAGGACAAGTCTGCTACACTGCGGATAACAGTGCACAAGGGTTTTCCTCCCTTGTTTTCCCTTGTGACTGTCTGGGTTGAGGTGGGCCTCCTTCGTCGGGTTGGAGGTTCATCTCCCCGGGTCATTGCATCTTGATGCGTCATGATGTATCATGGTTGTATCGCTACACAACGGAGGACAAATGACACGAGGATCAACAGCACCAGCGCAAAGCTTATTCAGTCAGAAGCTAAGCACAAAGAGGAAGGTCGATCACGCAGTAGATCTTCAAAAAACATTGGATCCGGAATCTTATCGGGATTTTATGGAGGCACTGAAAAACATAGCAATCAGCGCGCCAGTTCTTTGCGCGACATTGAAAGAGTGCGGATACGTAATATCCCCAAGCACCCTGTCCCGATGGAGAAAACAAGTAACGAAAGGATCAACAAAATGACCAGCGAATTCAACGAGGTGCTCAGCCAATCAGAAGAAATCATTGAGCTACGAAAAGCCCTAAAAACAGCACAGCTTGCAACAGCAAGAGCTCAACGCAAAACTGCTGACAACATTGAGGCCGTATATAGGGCAGCAAAAGATGCCAGTCTTGCCACCGGCAAACCACCAAAGTTCCCGGTATACAAAATGACTAAGGGAAAAAACCCTGAAGTAGCATTAGTCCACGCAACCGATTGGCAGCTTGGTAAGCGAACAGCAGATTATGGAGTAATTACATGCCGTACACGCATAGACCAGTTAGTGACGAAGGTCCTTTCTCTGACAGAAATTCAAAGGTCGCACCATCCGGTGAACGAGTGCGTAGTTATGTTTGGGGGAGACATGGTGGAAGGCGTTGGTATTTTTCCGGGCCAAGCGTATGAAATTGAAGCACACTTATTCACACAGCTGTTTGAAGTTGCCGGGATTATGGAGTCAATGCTTCAACGACTTAGCGCGCACTTTACCAAGGTGCATGTTGTGTGTGAGTTTGGAAACCATGGTCGATTGGGTCGCAAAGGTGACATGCCATCAGGCGACAACATCGACAGAATGGCCTACCAAATTACATCGGAGCGAACAAAGGATCTCAAAAATGTTACTTGGCAGATGTCAAATGACTGGTACCAGATCGTTGAAATAGGAAACTACAGAGCTCTTTTGGTGCACGGAGACGAGATCAACTCATTCGGTGGTAGTACGCCGGCCTTTGGAATCTTGCGCAAGTGCAACGCTTGGTCAACCGGTGTTGTTGAGCCGTTCCAAGATGTGTACATGGGTCACTGGCACACACCAATGACACTGACCATGGCAAATGCAGGAAGAATCTTTGTTACCGGCAGCACAGAGTCACACTCTGAGTACGCCCGTGCGTTTATAGCTGCAGTGGGCAAACCATCACAGCGACTTCACTTTATTGATCCGAACAAAGGTCGCGTTACTGCGGAGTACACATGTTGGCTGGACTAAACAGACACACAGTAGAACCGTGGACCTTACTGGAAGTGACATGGAGAGATGCATATGATGCAGAAAATGGGTGGACCGCAGTGTCCACATACAAACCGGAAGATCAAATAGCGCGAACCGTTGGCTACATATGGAAAGATTGCCAAGAACACTACATCACTTTGTGCGGAACAATGTTTGATTCCGAGTTGCCAAAGGTGGAGACGGTAGGTAACGTGACACACATACCAATTGCAATGATTCAATCAGTTCGGATACTTAAACAAAGGAGAAATTATGAACGGGTACAGATACACGATCGTTAAACCAACCCACGGAAGCCAAGAGTGGCTGACGGCGCGTTGGAAAGATGAAGACGGGCTTGCCCGCATAACCGCGTCGGTTGCTGCAGCAGTTCACGGGGAAAACCCGTATATGACGACAGCCGATCTTGCGATCGAACTTCTCGCCGAGAACGCGCCCACACCAAAAGAAGCAAACATGGCAATGGAGCGCGGGAACAGACTTGAACCTGTTTTAATTGAGTGGTTCGCCGACCTTGAACATATAGAGGTGTCGACACCGGACGTTCTTTACGCGTTTAACACGGACGGAAACTCAGTCCGGTTGCTTGCAACACTTGACGGTATAACACCGGACGGCATTCCAGTTGAGATCAAAACATCCAAGAAGATGTGGACTGGTTCACTTCCCCCGATGTGGTATTGGCAGGGAGTCCATCAAGCAATCTGTGCAGACTCAGACAGGGTTGAGTGGGGTATCTTTGACAGCAACCTAGAGTTGCACCGCCACACGCAGGTAGTTACATCAGACGAAAAACAAAACCATATTGCTGCTTGCCAAGAGTTCCTTGGTTATATTGACGCAGGTGTGGTACCACCAAACGCACAGATGAGTTACGAAAACGCAAGCTACCTCAACCCATCAAACTCATCCACCGCAGAGTTGCCTGAAACTTTTGTTGTGGTGTTGGAATTATTGGAAACAGCTCGTACTCTTAAAACGGAGGCAGCTGCTTTGGAGGAGCACGCAAAGACCGAGATAGCAATGGCCCTCAAGGGCTGTGATGTCGGCTCAATAAACGGAGATAAGGTGGTTACTTGGAAAGTCTCAAAGAAATCATCGTTCGACACTACAAGGTTCCAGTCGGAACACCCAGCTCTAGCAGAAAAATACATCAAGCAGACAGAGTACAGAACAATAAGAACAACAAAAAGGAGCAAATAACAATGGCACACTTCAACTTAGATAATTACGAGACAGTCGAAGATCGACTTGTTAAGTTTTGGCACGATCATCCGGATGGTCGCATTGCAACAATGATGGAAGACATCACCGCCGACAAGTCAATGGTCGTCTTTCGTTGCGATGTCTACTTTCATGCAGATGACCACAAAGCAAAAGCAAGTGGCTACGCCGAAGAAACACGGAACAGCAGTCCGGTTAATAAAACTTCCTTTGTGGAAAACTGCGAAACCTCGGCAATTGGCAGAGCCCTAGCCAACTGTGGCTACGCAGCCAAGGGTTCACGCCCTAGTCGCGAAGAGATGGAGAAAGTGCAACGAGCACCACAAGCAGCAGCACCACAGTTCACCTCAGCACAGGTAGTCAGTATGTTTGAGGGATCGGCAGAAGTTGCAGCAAAGCCAGCACCGGTCATCAAAAACCCTGGAGCCGGTGCATCACCGAAGCAGGTTGGACTCATCAAGTCCATCATCAGAGGCCAAGGAATGACAGAAGCAGAGGGCAACGAGTACGCCGGCGTAGTTGTTGGTCGGGCCATTACTTCTCTTAATGACATTTCAATGGGAGAAGCTAGCCAACTGATTACAGCACTCAAAGCAGTGCCAGTTACACCAGCATCACCACCCGAAGATCCTTTCTGATGCGCACCATCCAGTGTCAAAAATGTGCTTCTCTGATCAGGAGTAATGGTTTGACACTGGTTGGCTGTCTTTGTGATCCGGACAGTCCAACATGGATTGCGCTTAGACCTGATGAAAGACTTATGCTTGGCAGTCACGCCGACTGGAAGGAAATTCATGAACATTCATGAGTGGATAGAGTACGGAATAAAAAACAAGTTTTGTTCTGCAGCTGTGTGCAACACACACGAAGGTTTACCGCAATCGGACAAAGAACTTGATGAGTGGGATCAAGGCGGAGATCCATGCGTGTATGGATTAAGGTTGTATGAGCAAGAGTAAAGCCAAAGGCACAGCATTCGAAACATTGATTGTTGGTTACCTTAAAGCTACCTATCCAAACGTAGAGCGCAGAACACTCAGTGGTGTGCACGACAAAGGTGATATAGCCGGTACAAACAAAAGGCTTGTTTGGGAGTGCAAAGATCACAAGACCTTGAACTTTTCAGGCTGGCTAAAAGAAGCCGAAGTAGAGAGAGGAAATGCCAACGCAGAATACGGTATCGTTGTTGCCAAACGACGTGGACACGGAGATGCCGGGGCACAGTATGCTGTGCTTACGTTAGAAGCTTTGGTGCAATTACTTAAGAAAGCTGGTCTAGTTTGATAAACTCGGAGGAATCAAATGAAACGACTTACTGTTATAGCCATATCCTTGATCATGTCGGTTATGCCATCGGGCCATGCTCATGCTGCGAAAAAATCAGGCTTGTGTCCACAATGGCGAGAGCTTGCGCTGTCTGTAGGGTGGCGCATCCAGAACCTTTCTACATTAGATATATTGATGCACCGCGAGTCAAGGTGCCGGCCTGGTGCGCTGAACTCTACATTAAATCGAGACGGCTCCTCGGACTATGGCCTTATGCAAATCAACGACAAAACATGGTGTTTGCCGAGCAAGTACGCGTTCAAGGGGTACCTACAGGCGCAAAAAATACTCAAAGATTGCAACGAGCTTCTTATCCCGGCAGTCAATCTAATGGCAGCACTAGCAGTGTACGAAGCAGCGGGCAATAGTTTTAGCCCATGGGGAGAGTAAAGAAACCTCAGCAGACTAAGCAACAACGGAACAAGGAGCTGTCAATGGAGATATTAAGTTCCTGGTCACTTAAGAACAAAAGCTGGGAATGGCGAGAAGATGCTGCTTGTTTGGGCATGACCGGAGACATTTTTTTTGGCAAGCTTGGCTACAACCAAAAGCACATTGATGCAGCAAAAGCCGTGTGTAAATCATGCACGGTTAAGCGCGCCTGTTTGGAATATGCAAACGACAACGTGATGACACACGGTGTGTGGGGTGGCAAAACACCTGCTGAAAGGCTTGTGTTGCTTGGGTTAAAGCGTTGGCCGGTGTCATGATACCAACACGGGTACTGGCTGATGCGATACGCTTATTAGAGAAGACCTGGGTTGGTGCTTCTGACACAGACGTACTAATCCATGTAATAACCGAATTCCGCAAGGAATTGGCTACAAGGAGCAAGAAATGAGCGAAGAAGAGCAGTTCTTAAGTCAGGTAAGCATGGACTTACAGGTGGCCCTAGACAGGCTTCGAGAAGAAAAAGCTCTGCTATCTGCAGAATTAGCCCAACGACACCAGGCATACGCCGAAGCACTTGATATCATCAAAGAGCAAAACTCCGTAATTGACCGACTACGGATACACATACAACAGGGAGTAGAACTATGAAACCAATGTACATTGAGCTATTTGTGGACAGGCTGTGTGGCTTTTTCCCCAAAGACAACATTGCCAGGAACACAGTAAAAAAAGCTTGGCTGCACGACGAGTACCTCCTACTTAACGTGGAGGAAGAGGAAGTCAAAGCTGCTTTAGCCACACTTGAGGCAGATAAATCGTTTCCTAGCCTGCACAGGGTTAAAGAAGTGTTCCGTGCCGGCCGCAAAGGCAAGATGGATGCCATTACAAACAACTGTGATGTTTGTGGTGGAACTGGATGGGACAGCGGAGAACGCTGGGAAGAAATAGACGGCGCATACGTTGTAACCACGCCAAAGTTGACACAACTTGGTATTTTGGGTGACACACAAAGTTATGTCAAAAAATGCGAGGACTGTTTGGTATGACCAACTGGCAATGCCCTAAATGTGGAGATAGGATCACTACACACATCAAAACATACCCACCGGTATGTCACAATCAATATAATCATTCCCGCAACGGAGAAACAATGGAGGAAGTACATGAGCCAGCCAAGCGTAACCGTATTGAAAGAACTGATCTCGGAAGTACTGAATAACACCAACGAGGCAGCAAGAGATGTAGCAAGAGAAGCAGCAATACACATGGCATCACAGCTAACCAAAGCTGAGGTTGACGAGGCAATGCACGATATTAGCCTCACCCTAAGCCTCTAGCCGGCGTCGTTCGGCCGTTCGGCACGATGACAACGGCGGGATTCCGCCACAAACAAAGGAGCAGTACATGACAGAGCCAGGAACACAAGAATACTTTCTAGCCGCATACGGTGAGATAGAGAGACAGCTATCAGCCGGCCCACGCACAGGTAAAGATACCTATCTGTATGCCATTGTTGCTAAACAGGCAAATTCAGCCTTAACCGGAGAGCTTGTCGATGCAGCTGACGAAGATGCAATCATGGCAATACCAATTGCATCCGATGGCAACATATCCCACCTGCTGGAGTCAGAGTTTCTTTCAGTAGTAGCGTTTACAACGCCGGGACTAACAGCAACAGCAATTAGGTTCGGTGCGTATGCTGGATTGGGAGGCTCAACAAACGTTGAGATCATGTTATTCAACAACACATCCGGCTACATGTATGCGTACGTCAGGACTCTTGGTACCGGTCAAGTAACTAGCAGTGTGATAGATATCAGCAGCGATGAGTTTGTTACCAACACACCGGGCAGGCTATTAGCTGCATTCTCGGACATGCCGTACCACATGATTGAGAATAATTTCGAAGAGTATGCGCAATTGCGTGACCAGGTTGTGTCTACGTTTTCCGAATTCTACGCTACGGAGTAGCCACCACCACCACCACCACCACCACCACCACTGCCACCACTGCCATCACTACCCCTCAAGCATTAGTTTGGGGGGTAGTTTTGCGTTATGGCTTAATACTGTAATGCACTACTTGGGGGGCGTCGTTCGTCGGGTCGGCAGACTGAAAGTGGGCAACCTGCCCAAGACAGACCAAGCAAGGGAGAGCAAATTATGTCCGTATCCACCACGCAAGCCTTAGCGGTTTGTGAAGCCAAGCTATACAAAGCAGACAAAAAACTTAAGCAGAGTGCTTTTGATATGTCTGCTGCCAGTATTTACTATCTGGACGAAAATGGCGATGCCGAGTTCCTTTCTATGCACGAAGATGTTTACAAACTTCTCAAGGATGAGAATGTCTTGGAAGCGCTTACAGCGTTCATTGAGCCACGCTTTATCATTGTCACTTGTGGTTGGGCATCACCATTAGGTAATAATGACGAAGATGTAGCACCAAGCCAACATCCAAAGCGTAGGCGAGTTCGCTTGTCTATCGCAGTGGATGACAAAAACATCATCTCTGTCATTCGTTTTAAGAATGACAAGGGCAATCCACAAACAGAAACCAACGGGTCAGGCACTCTTGCTGACGAATGTAGAGAGTTATACAACCAAGTAATCACCAACAAGAAAGCAGGGAAATAAAATGGCAACATCAACGAAAGCACCAGCAATAGCAGATTGGGAAATGGCGAACTTCGCTATGGAACACGGACTGGACAGGGTATTGCTTTACGGCAAGCCAGGTACAGGCAAGACCTACTTTGGTCTCAACTATCACCTACACGATCAAAAGTCATACCGTTTGATTTGCACAGACGAAATGACTGATGGCGATATGATCGGCAAGTACAAGCAAAACGACAACGGCATCTGGAAGTTTGAGGAAGGCGTTGCTATCAAGGCTTGGCGTACTGGTGGTCGCTTGGTTGTAGACGAAATCAACCGTGTAAACGGTGACATTGAGTCACGGCTTATGGCAATCATTGACACCGTTTCGTCAAGTTCATACGAACACCCAGAGACAGGCGAGATCATTCGCCCTGCTGCTGGGTTTAGTGTTGTGGCAACGATGAACGGAGAGCCAGACGATTTGTCACCAGCAGTACTTGACAGATTGGTTGTTCGTGTAGAGATCGAAAGACCACACCCTGATGCCATCTTGGCATTGCCAGAGAACTTGCGTGACATTGCGTTGGAATACTCAATGCGAGATGACGCAGATCGTTACTCATTGCGTTCATTCTTTGCCTTTGCGCAACTATTGACAGCAAGCAATGACCTCAAGTCATCAGCACACATCTGCTTACCACGCATTGCCAAGAGCATCATCAGTTCTTTGTCTATCGTTTCGGCAGAGGATCAAGCATTGGTGTCACCTAACAGGGAGGTGTTTTAATGGGTATCGCTAGGAAGAAAGCATCAGTCAATGTGGTAGCACCAGAAGTACTACCAGACAGACCGATGATCCAAACCCAAACTTACCAAAGTACTGGGGAAGCGTTTTCACTAGACGCTGTTGGTGTTTCTTTTGCCAAGACAAAGGGAGGGAGAAACACATACAAAGCACCAACAGGTGACAGTGAGCCAGCCGCAATCATTCGTGATTATGTGCTTATCCGTAGTCGTTACGACTTGCCCTACGCAGAGAAACGAGCCAAGCAATGGCACGTATCAGAGCACAGCATTGAGACAGCCAATCGTATATTTGCGAATGTGCGTTATCGACACGCATTTGGCGAAGATCCAAGCGTTGGAACTGTTGATACTGGTTTGCTTAGTGCTTACCTCAGCGAAGGTAATCCACCAAAGCAGGCAATTCTTGCTGCTATGTCTCACGTAGGCACAGACGCATTTACAGTACTAGTGCGCTCTATCAAAGATCCAGACATTAGGGCGCAACTCAATGACTTTGAGTCAAGTTGTATTGACTTGATGTATGACGGATACAAGAAATATGGCACAGTGTTAGCCGGTATCAATGACCCAAACGATTGGCGCAGGAAGCGTTCTGTCAAATACTGGAAGCAGTTTGCTGAGTGGATAGACAACTACTCTGACAATGTGCGTAGGGAAGCAGGTGAGCGTAGGGCTGAGCGAGACCAAAAGAAAGTTTTGGACAAGCCAAGCAGAGCGTATCCAAAGAGAGATGATTTGATTGGCAATTGGGAACAACTTGTTGTATCCAAGCCTGAACTTAGCATCAATCACACTGGCAAACTTGGTCGCAGGACTATAGCCAACGACAGTGGCAGAGAGCCAAGATACATCAACAGGATTGTTACTGATCCAGACAGGCGTATCTTTTCTCGTAAGACAAGAGCATTGGGTGGCGTAGTAGTTATTGACGCGTCAGGATCAATGCAATTGTCTGAGGATGATCTTGATCGTTTGCTTAAGTGTTCAGCAGGTGCGACTGTTGTTATGTATTCTGGTGGACATAACAATCCACGTATGCCTAACACTTGGGTTATTGCCAAGAAAGGTCGTATGGTACGCACACTGCCCGATGTGCCTGGCAATAACTGTGTTGATGGTCCTGCACTTATCTATGGTGCATCACTTAGGGAGCGTTCATCACAACCACTCATTTGGGTAAGCGATGGCGAAGTTACTGGTGCTTCTGGTAACTCATCAAGCCAGAACCTGCGCAAAGACATTGAGTACATCAAGACTAGGTATCGTGTAACGCAAGTAATGAATGTGCCACAAGCAGAAAAACTAATGAGACGACTACAAGGAGGAAAGCGCTAATGGATGAACTAATGAAAGAACTTAAGGCAATTACAGACGCTGAGGGTAGCAAAATCAGTGGCGAATGGGCAAAGTTACAACTTGACCTATTGCGTCAGTCAATACCACTAGCAAATGAGATGATGGCAAGCACCAATGTCAAGGCTGTATTGTGTGTTGGTCAACAGATTACTCACGAGCAATTCGATGCCGAT
>Ga0214919_10001296_pt1 | contig 41384 bp, 34 predicted proteins | sample LL1503_MetaG_FD_177994 | JGI IMG/M metagenome (GOLD analysis project Ga0214919, IMG submission 177994) | Freshwater microbial communities from Lake Lanier, Atlanta, Georgia, United States - LL-1503 | ecosystem: Environmental > Aquatic > Freshwater > Lake | place: USA: Georgia | collected...
TCGCTAATCAGGCTTCGGCGGGTGCCTTCGCCATGCCGGTGTCCGCATTGCGTTTTGAGCCGCAGGTCGATGTGCAGACGCGAAATCTCGGTGAGGCGCAAGCTGACCTCACCATCCGAGGCGGCACGTTTGAGTCCGTTGGGGTTAAATTAGGCGGCATCTCCTTGAGCGATCCACAAACAGGTCACTACCTGGCCGAAATCCCAGTCGCCCTCGATATGTTGGCCACCTCGAAAATTGTTACGGGTGCGGCCCTCGCTTTGGATGGAACCAATGCGACCTCGGGTGCGGTTGCTTACACTTGGCGCCCCATTACCACCGGAGGAGTGGCGCATGTAACGATCGGTGAAGGTCAACTTTTCAGTACGACGTGGTATGAAGCAGTGGTTACGCCGTCGCGATTTGGGCAAACCAGATTTGGCGCCGATGTTGCAGTCGCTTTCTCGAGGAGCGAGGGAGTATTGCCGGACGCGGACCACGCATTTGACCGTGTTAATGTACGGCTGCAGGCCGTCAGCCCTGCGAGCCAGACGGATGTTTTCGCTGGGTACCAAAGCAAGCATTTTGGTTGGAGGAATTTGTACACGCCGTTCCAGTCCCCGGAATCCGAAAACCTACAGACATTGCTCTTTGCACTGAATCATCGCGCGGGTCTGCCAGGCGGTGATTATTTTGAGTCCGCGGTATTTTACCGACGCAACAAAGATGACTACGCCTATAACCGCTACGCTGCGCTGGGTGCGATTCATCCATTTCAACATACGACGTGGCTGAGTGGCGCGGCGCTTTCGGCTCGACGTACCATGGATGATTTTGTGGCTGATTTTCGCGGTGAGGTGTGGGCTGATGAAATTGAATCTACTTCGCTGCTTTTTGGCCGTTATCAGACGCGCACGTTGGCCAAGGCTTCGCTCGCTGCGGAGAAATCTTGGATGACGGGTCGCGCGGGTCGCGTAGTGGCGAAAGTGGGAGCGAGCTTTGATGATTCAAATCGTTTTCGCGCGGCGGTTTCGCCGGTGATCGAGTTAGCGCGTGAATGGGGCGCCGCTGAGGTATCGCGGTTGTGGTTGAGCTATTCTAGGGCTACGCAGGTACCGAGCTATACGGCGCTAAATTCAAATCCCGGCGCGGGTCTTTTTCGTGGCAACGCTGCGCTTGGACGTGAGCGTGCGGCTAACCTTGAGTTGGGTATCGCGGGTGGTCGCGCGGGTTGGACGGGCGAGGCCGTTTTGTTTTATCGTGTCGATTCCGATTTGGTCGATTGGACTTATCGGCGAGGTGTTACGGCCCGCTCGGCGAATGCCGTAAACCTAGCCACAACCGGCTTGGAGTTAGTGGCGAGGCGAAGTTGGGCGCAGGCGGATGTGATCATTGGATTCAACGCCCTATCTAAAACGGCCGATTACCGCGGCGCGGGGATTGATGCCAGTTTCTATGCATTGAATTACGCCCGGTATCGCCTCACCGCTGCCCTCGTATACCGCTTCAATCGTGAATGGGAATTGCGCTTGGATAATGCCGCTCGTTTGCAAGCGGACAATGCGCTCCGGCTGATCGGCGGGGATGAAACGTTGATCAGTTCATGGGGCTTATCTTATCGCCCTAGGGCGTTTGCGCGCGCGCGCGTGTCGTTGAGGGCAGACAATGTTTGGAATAGTAATTATCAAGAAGTGCCTGCGGTCACGGCGGCCCCGCGGCTTATTTCAATCGGGCTGACGTACGGTTGGTGATCGAGTCGGTTTGACATCCGCGGCGGTGCGGAGTGTTTGCGTGGCATGCGCAATCATCCGTTCTTGGACGCCGCTTTCTTGCCTGCATGGTCGACCCTGCAGTCGGAACATATCGTGCGGGATATCACGTTAGCGTTGACCCAAGCCGAGGCCGCGATTGCCACGATCGCGGGCACTGAACTTACGCAACTGACCTACGCTTCGACTTTTCTGGCACTCGAGCGTGCGACGGAAGAATTAAATGTCGCTTGGGCCAAGGTGGGACATTTGCAAGCGGTGGCAGATGCCGCGCCCTTGCGAGAAGCCTACAATGTGGTGTTGCCCAAAGTTTCGGCCTTTTACGCCGGCATCCCGCTCAATGCGGCGTTGTGGCAGCGATTGCGCACGTTTGCCGCGACGGCAGAGGCGCGTGCGCTCATGGGAGTGCACCGTCGCTTGGTCGACGAAACATTGGCCGACTTTCGCCAAGCCGGAGCGGATCTACCGGCGGGACCGCGCGCTCGTCTCGAGGCTATACAGGCTGAGTTGGCTCAGCTTACGCAGCGCTATTCAGAAAACGTGCTCGATGCGACCAACGCCTGGCAACTCGTGGTGGAAGACGAACGGCGTTTAGTTGGATTGCCCGCCCACGCCATCGCTGCCGCGCGGCTCAATGCGGCGGCAAAAAATCTCGGCTCCGAGGAGTGCCCGCGGTGGCGTTTTACGCTGCACATGCCCTCGCAGGAGCCTTTCATGACGTATCTAGAAGATGCTGATTTAAGACAACAAATGTGGACAGCTGCGACGGCGGTTGGATCGCATGTGCCGCATGATAATACGGAGCTGGTGACACGTATTCTTTGCTTGCGCGCAGAAAAAGCGGCGGTGCTTGGGCAGACGCATTTTGCGGACCTTGTGTTGGCGCGTCGCATGGCCAAATCAGGGGCGCGCGCGTTGGCTTTTCTGGAAGATTTTCAACAGCGGGCTGGCCCCGCGTTTGCTCGAGAAAATCGCGAGCTCGAAGAATTCAAGGCGCGCCAAACTCATGCAACGCGCGTCGGGCCGCTGGCGCCCTGGGAGCTCGCATTTTGGTCGGAGCGGCTGCGGCGGGAACGGTACGCGTTCGATGAAGAAATTTTGCGGCCCTATTTTCCGGTCGATCAGGTGATCGCGGGATTGTTTGAATTGGTGCAGCGCATTTTTGGCCTGCGCGTGCAAGAGCGCGCCGTGGGTGCGGTGGAAACGTGGCATCCCGAAGTGAAATTCTATGAGATGCACGATGGGCGCGGGCGCCACGTAGGCTCTTTTTATGCTGATTGGCATCCGCGTGAATCGAAGCGGGGCGGTGCCTGGATGGGTTATTTGATCACCGGCGGGCCTACGCCGCAAGGAAGTCGAGCCCCGCATCTCGGCTATATTTGTGGCAACCTTACGCCCCCGTCGGCAGATCGGCCCGCTCTTTTGACGCACCGCGAAGTGGAGACGGTGTTTCATGAATTTGGCCATTTGCTGCATCACTTGTTGGGCGAAGTGGAAATCAAGTCGCTTAATGGCGTAAACGTAGCGTGGGATTTCGTGGAACTACCTTCGCAGATCATGGAAAATTGGTGCTGGGAGCGCGCGAGCCTTGATCTGTTTGCGCGTCACCACGAAACTGGGGCGGAGATTCCGGAGGAAATTTTTCAAAAAATGACTGCGGCCAAAAAATTCCGCGCTGCTTGCGTGACGATGCGGCAGGTGGCTTTTGCAAAAATGGATCTACTTCTGCACATGCGGGCGGGTGGCTGGCCCAATGAGGCTGACCTTGAATCCACGGCGCGCGCGTTGGTCGCTGAGTGCCTCGTGCCGACGGTGCCGCCGGCACCCACGATTTTGAAACGTTTCAATCATCTTTTTTCTGACCCCGTCGGCTACGCGGCCGGTTATTATTCTTACAAGTGGGCTGAGGTACTCGATGCTGATGCGTTTTCGCGCTTCAAGAAAGAAGGGCTATTCAACGCGAAGGTAGGCCAGGAGTTCGTGAAAAAAATCCTGAGCCGCGGTAACTCGGCGGATCCGTTGGAATTATTTAGATCGTTTATGGGGCGAGATCCTGATGTCGCGGCGTTGTTGGAACGGAGTGGTTTGGCAAGCTGACGGCAAAAAAGGTTCGCGCCCGACACGGTGCTCGCCCAACACATCCGCACTATGATTATTGCTGATCTCGCCAAGCTTCCTGGAGGTACTTTTCCTGCGCGTCGTTGGGGCCGCGGCCTCGTCGGCCAACTCGGCCAGCCGATTGCCGCCAAAGGTTTTTCCATGGGCTATTCCATACTCGAGCCGCGGGGCGGCCAGGTGCCATGGCACAACCAAGAACAGGAGGAAGTTTATTTTATTGTCCAAGGTGAAGGTGAGATTTGCGTCGGTTCTGAGCGCAGCCCGATCAAAGCAGGTCAGGCGGTATTCATGCCGCCGACGCTGTTTCACCAACTCACGAACACCGGCGATGAACCGATGCACATGATTTATGTGTATTGCCCCGGTGGAGATGTCGCGCACTGGCGCCAAGAGCTTAACGGCACGTTGCCCAAAGCGGGCGAGGGCGCGATTCCGCCGTTGCCCGAAGGCGCACAGCCTCAGTGCACTAAGAAACCTGAGTGAACGTATGATTCGCCCGGCTGCAGTGGCGTTAACCGCGCCACTGGCTGGGGGTAAGGCCAGTTTGCTGGCGAAACCAGCGACTGAAATAATTGGGGTCTTCGAAGCCTGTCTTTGTTGCTGCTTCGGCTACGCTCGAGCTGGAACGCAGCGCGCTTTGGGCTTCTGCAAGTCGCACCCGGTGGCGCAGCGCGCGAAGCCCAAGGCCAGATTCACGTTTTAGTTTTCGGCTCAAGTGATCTGGGTGATAGCCTAGATCGCGTGAAATTTTTCCGAGACGAGCTGGCCGGCGCACGTGTTCGCTCAGTTTTTCGAAGAGCGTGGGGGTAGATTTCGGTTCAGCCGGAGTGTGGGCGAGTAGCCGGGCGACCACCGAAAGTATGGCGGGATAATCTCCGAGTGTGAGACGACCTTTACGGGGGACGCGCGCGAGTTGGGCGTGTAGTTCGTTGAGGGTCGCGGGGGATAAGGTGCGATGGGCGGCTCGCACCCGACCCGAGTCTTCGAGTTCGAAATCCAAGACCAAACAAAGTGGGCGACTACGGCCTGCGACTGAAAAACCATGTGCAGTACCCGCTGGAATTACAAAGAGATCGCCGGCCCGCGCTCGGCGCCGCCGACCTTTTACGGTCTGCACACCTTCGCCCGATAGATAAAGAATAAGCTGAGCGTAATCATGACCATGTGGCGCGACTTCCGCGTCGCGGTGCCGGTTCAATTGGAGTTTCCGCAGTACGAAATCCAGTGCGTGGATTTCAATTTTTTGAACAAGAAGCGGTTGCCAGGCCAGCATAAGATCGGTTTCGTGCTATCAAAAGTCGGTTCCGTACTAACGCAAGTGCGGGCTTTGGGCTAAAGTGATGTTTTACCCGCAAATAAATCCCTCCTCAGTACACACTCCATGACCACACACAAAGTCGGTATCATCATGAACGGCGTCACCGGACGCATGGGCACCAATCAGCATCTGCTGCGCTCCATCAAAGCCATCATTGACCAAGGCGGCATCAAGCTCGGCGATTCAGAAGTGATCATGCCCGATCCGATTTTAATCGGTCGCAGCGAGAGTAAGCTCGCCGCGCTCGCCGCGCGTGCAGGAGTGAAACGTTACTCAACCAATCTCGACGCGGCGTTGGCCGACGCGGGTAACCAAATTTATTTCGATGCGACTCTGACCGGTCAGCGTCCGGTCGGCGTGCGCAAGGCGATCGCTGCCAAAAAACACATCTACTGTGAGAAACCCTCGGCGACGACCTCCGCTGAAGCCTTGGCGCTTTACAACGAAGTCACAGCCGCTGGTCTCAAGAATGGCGTCGTGCAGGACAAGCTCTGGCTGCCGGGTTTGTTGAAACTTAAGTATCTGATCGATACTGGATTTTTCGGAAAAATTCTCTCCGTTCGCGGCGAATTCGGCTATTGGGTTTTCACCGGTGAGAACGATAAATTACAGCGTCCTTCCTGGAACTACCGCAAGGAAGACGATGGCGGTATCATCGTGGATATGCTCTGTCACTGGCAGTATGTGATCCAGAATCTTTTCGGCGAAGTGAAGTCGGTTTCCTGCCTTGGCGCGACGCACATTCCGCAACGTTGGGATGAAGCAGGTAAACCCTACAAGTGCACGGCGGACGATTCGGCTTACGCCACCTTCGAACTCACCAATGGGGTAATTTGTAATTTCAATTCCTCGTGGGCGGTTCGCGTACGGCGTGATGATTTGCTGACGCTCCAAGTTGACGGCACCAATGGCAGCGCGGTGGCCGGTTTACGTAACTGCGTGATTCAGCACGGTTCGATGACGCCACGTTGCGTGTGGAGCCCTGATACCGACAGCCCGATCAAATATATGGACGGTTGGGTGACGCAGCCGACTAACGACGTTTTCGACAACGCGTTCAAAGTACAGTGGGAGTTGTTCCTTAAGCATGTGGTTAAAGGTGATCCTTTCCCGTGGAATCTCTTGCAGGGAGCTAAGGGCGTGCAACTCGCTGAGATCGGCCTGAAGTCGTGGGCGGAGCGCCGCTGGCTCGACGTGCCTAAACTCGGTTAAGCTTACTTAGGACGGGGCAAATTTGCCGGTTTTATTGAATGAGTCGGATCCGATTTGGATCCGACTTTTTCTAGACCCTACTTAACGGGCGACTAGTGCAGAAGAGATTTTGTGTCGCTGTAATCGGGCAGTTTTTTCTCGCGAATAGACAAGATGCGTTCTCGTTGGGTCCTTCCAACACCAAGTTTGAGCCGTTGGCGGCGATGAGATGTGCGTCTAGTTGTAGCGCGAGGCAGGTGGGATTGGCATTCGTTCGTTAAAGCTTGGGTCTTTAGCCCCGTGATGCTTTGCAGGCAGACATCGCAAAGCAGTGCTGCTTCCACAATAGTCAGCACTTTCTCAGCGAGTTTCAGACCCGGCTCTGAATCACTTTAAGTGTCTGGCAAAAATCTCAGCGTTAAGCTAAGGGCGTCGCTAGCGACGCCTTTATATGGAAATAGCCTAGCTCCCGTTCACTCCTCGGGGAGCGGTTGATCTTTGGTTTCGGGTAGAAGCGGGAGGACGGCGATGCCGGCTAGCAGCACGAGACTGACCCAGACGCCCGCGGTGCGGAAGCTCTCGATGTTACCCCCGAGGCTTGCGGTAATTTTGCTGATCGTAAATGGAGCCGTCGCAGCGAGGATTCGCCCAACGTTATAGCAAAAACTCACCCCGGTGCTACGCAGGCTCGTCGGGAAAAGTTCGGGCAGATAAATGGCGAATACGGCAAAGACTGAGAGTTGGCCGAAGCCCATGATCGGGAGCATCCAGAACATTTGGCTGAATTCACGCAGGCCCTTGAAGACGAGAACTGTGGACAGAAATGAAACGAAGAGCGCGAGGGCGAAGGCGAATTTACGGCCTTTGGTTTGTGCGAGATGTGCGAAGGTCATCATGCCGGCGAAGGCGCCAATGTTTTGGAGCAACAGGCCCACTGAGCGCCAAAATGCTTTTTCGCTGGCGAGTTTTTCAGGGGAGACATTGGTCGCTTTGAGATGCTCGGTTACGATGGAGCCTACGATAGTGGGGTGGAAATTACCGATGCCCCAGAGGCCGATGATGCCGGCGCTGCAGGCGATGAGGCCGTACCAGGCGTGGCGTTTCCAGCGCGGGTGACTAAGCAGAACGGCGTAGGAACCGAGTTTGACCCCTTTGAGCGCACCGGCGTCACGGGCATCGACCCATTTTTGCGGCTCTTTGAGACGGCCCATCACGAACACGCAGAGGAACGCGGGCAACGCGCCGATTAGGAACATGGCTTGCCAGGGTTTCAGCCCGAGTGGGAGAACGGCCATCGCTCCGATGCCCATGCCGATGAGGGCGGCGGTGATATTACCGACGGTAGAAAGCGACTGGAGCATGCCGAGGGCGGGAGCGCGGACTTTGTCGGGCACGGTGTCCGCCACGAGTGCCACTGCGAGACCGAAGACGCCGCCGACACCGATACCGGTGAGAAAACGGTAAACGCAAAAATCAAAGAAGCCGGTGGAGAGGCAGCTCAGGCCGGTGCAAACCGAGTACAGTAAGATTGAGGCGGTGAGAACTTTCGCGCGACCGTAGCGATCGCCGAGCGCTCCGAAGATGAGTCCACCTGTCGCCCAACCCAGTAGAAAGACCGAGGTGGTGTAGGGGCCTTTAACGGTGGCCTCGGCTTTGCCGACGAGATCTTCCATCGCGCCGTCACGGGCTAGGTTAAAGAGTTGTTGATCGAGGCAGTCAAAAAGCCAGGCGAGTGAGGCGATGCTGAAAACGAACCAATGTTCGCGCGTAAGCGAACGCCACCAAGGTTGGCCTGAGGTTTGGGCGGGGGAGGTAGACATGGGTAATCGGGTTGAGTTTGTGGGGTTTAAAACTTAGAGGCTGACGGGTTTGCCGGATTGGGCGGAGCGATAAAGAGCGAGGATCAGGGCGACGGCTTTACGGGCTTCAGGACCGTCGACTTTAAGGGAGTCAGTGTTGCGGATGGCGGCGACTAAATTCTCAATCTGCCGCAGATGGCCTTGATGACTCATCGCGCCGGGCGAGCCCGCGCCGGAGCGCATGGAATCATCGGTCTTGGCGGCGAGGATCGCTTCATCGCCGGCTTGGGCGGCGCGGAAATCCCAGCGTATGATGCGATCGTCTTCGAGCACGATGGAGCCATTTTCACCGCAGAGTTCGATGCGTCGGGCCCAACCAGGATAAGCGGCGGTGGTTGCCTCGATGGTACCGAGTGCGCCATCGGGGTAACGTAGCGTGGCTACGGCGGTGTCTTCGACTTCAATGCCTGAGTGTACTCGGCGAGTGTTCCAGGAAAATACTTCCGCGGGAAGACCGGCGAACCATTGGAGTAGATCGATGGCGTGGATGGCCTGATTGATGAGAGCGCCACCGCCATCGAGGGCGAAGGTGCCGTGCCAACTATCGGCGTAGTACTCAGGGCTGCGCTGCCATTTCACGTAGGCACTGGCGAGGGTAAGGCGACCTAAGCGACCGGCGTCGACTGCGGCTTTGACCGTGCGGGCGCCTTCGCCAAAGCGCGCTTGGAATATCGGCATTAATTTTACGCCGGTGGCGGCGACGCCATCAAGGAGTTGATCCATGCGCGCGAGCGTGATCTCGATGGGTTTTTCAATGACGATGTGTTTACCGGCGCGGGCCGCTGCCAACGTGGGTTCAAGGTGGGCGCCGCTTGGAGTAGCGATGCATACGACGTCGAGATCAGGGCGGGCTAAAAATGTTGTGAGTTCGTGAGTACTAAAAATATCTTGGCCGTAATTCGCCGCGAAGGCTCGAGCTTTATTGGCGTTGCGCCCGCAGACGGCGACGAGTTTGGCTCCGGCGGCATCGGCGATGGCTCGGGCATGGAAATCGGCGATGAGGCCGAGTCCAATGATGCCGAAGCCGAGAGGTGCGTGGGATGCCATGAAGTGTAAAGGTTGAGGCTCGAGGGGGTGAGCTACAGTTAAAAGATATTTTTTCTTAGCGGTATATGGCGGGCAAGTCCGAAGGCTCGGTATAAAATTCCATTGCCACGGGGCCGCGACTCGATCTTCGCATGGGTCACATGATCGCAGGCATCACTATGAAAGTTATCGCCGCCCAAGCGGGGGTGACGCAGGCGACGGTTTCGATGAGCCTCGCCAATCATCCGCGCATCTCTTCGGCGACTAAGAAACGTATACAAGAACTGGCTCGGAAGCTCGGTTATCAACCCAATCCTTATGTGGCGACGTTGATGCGCGTCCGGCGGCAGGGACGTGAACTCACCGATAAACCGGTTTTGGCTCTTGTCGGTGCTTTTAACGCTGCCGATGGGTGGAAGAAACATCCTGCGCTCACGATCCAACACCTACGTGCCGGAGCGATCGATCGGGCGACGTTGCGGGGATACCGGCCTGAGGAGTTTTGGCTGCATCGCGACGGGATGTCGAACGAGCGGTTCAGTGAAATGCTCCGTGCGCGCGGCATCCAAGGCGTATTGATCAGCCCGCTGGCGGATGGGGCGGCGCTGCCAGCGTTGAACTGGGATTATTTTTCAGCCGTGAGTCTGAGCGTGCCCCAGCCGGCGCTGACGGTGACGACCGTCTGCAACGACCACTATTTTTCGAGCCTGCAAACGGCGCGCGAATGCCATCGACGCGGTTACCGTCGAATTGGGCTGGTGCTTCGGCAAATACACCAAACGCGTTTTCAAGGTCGGTGGCAGGCGGGGACGTTGATCGCGCCCGAGATGTTTCCAGGGATCGAGCTGACGCAGCCGCTCTATGTCGAAGATTTGAACGATGAGGTGGCGATTTTCCGTTGGTTGAAAAAGGAAAAGCCCGATGTTTTAATTTCACCCGCGGGTGAAGGTTTGTTGGAATTATTGACGCGGCGAGGTTGGCGTGTGCCGCATGACATCGGCGTGGCCTCGCTCGCTTGCACTCGCCGCGGGCATCCGTGCAGCGGGGTGTACCAAAATGGCCAACTTATTGGGGCGACCGCGGTGGATACTTTAATCAGTCTGGTTGAGCGCTATGAACGCGGCCTGCCTGCGCAGGCGACGACACTCATGATTGAAGGCCTGTGGAATGAGGGCAAAAGTCTCCGATCGCTGCGGTGAATCATCCGCGTAAATTCCCTTTTAAGCCCAGCAGTGGATTCTCATTAAAGCGTTACTATCTGCGAGCAAAGCTCGACGCCGTGCGCCAAGTCTGAACTGTTTTGAGCACCATGCTCGTCCATACTGTCTACTTCTGGCTCAAATCTGATCTCACTCCAGCGCAACGCGCCGATTTTCGTTCCGGCGTCGAGACGCTCGGCACGATTCCTTCGGTCTCGCAGTTTTTCTGTGGTACCCCCGCCGGCGTGCCGGATCGTCCGATCATCGACAAGAGTTTCTCGGTCGCGATCACGGTCGTCTGTAAAGACTTGGCCGCGCACGACGCTTACCAAGTCGACCCCATCCATCTCGCCTTTATCGCAAAGTGCAAAGCGTACTGGGAGCGGGTGCAGATCTACGACGCGCAATAAGACTGCTCTGTCGCTCATGACAACCATCCCTGTGACGCGTCGTGTTGCCCTCGGTCAACTGGGCGCGTTACTCGCGGCGGGTTTGTGGCCGGGAACGTTGTGTGCACAGGCCCAAACGACAGCGGCGGCTCGAGTGCGTTTTGCTGTGCTCAACGATTTTCACCACGAGAGCACAGAATGCGACGGTTGGTTTGAGACGTTGTTTCGCGCGGTCACAGCTCACCCAGACGTAGCGTTTATCGCGGGGTTGGGGGATCTCGCCAATAAAGGTAAATCGGAAAGTCTCGCGGCGGTTAAGCGTATCGCGGCTACGGTGCACGTGCCTTTTTATTCTGTGCCCGGAAATCATGACAATGATCTTGAGCAAACGACACGGCTGTACGCGGATGTTTTTCCTAATCGGCTAAATTATTCTTGGGTGGAATCGGGCTGGCAGTTTGTGGCGCTCGATACGACTGACGGTAATAAATGGAGCGATACCACTGTGCGGCCGGAGACGTTGGCGTGGTTGAAGCAAGAATTACCGAAACTTAATGCGCATCGGCCGACGGTATTGCTCACGCATTTTCCGCTCGGCGCTGGTGCAAAATATCGTCCACTCAACGCTGAGGCGGTCCTAGCACCGTTTGTGGAGTTCAATTTGCGCGGAGTGTTTTCAGGCCATTATCATGGCGTCACTAAAGTCCCGCATGGCTCGATCGAGTGCGTGACGAATGTGTGTTGCTCACGCGTGGGCAAAAATCACGACGGCACTGCAGCCAAGGGTTACTATGTCTGCACGGGCGGTGCCGACGGAAAGTTGACGCGCGAGTGGTTCGCTTTTGCGAGCTAAGGTGCGCCGTTGTCCGCGGAGATTATTTGACGAGAAAGGCCTTGTAGAGGCCGGCTTGGGCGGGGGCGAAACGACCTTGGATGAAGACGCCATCGTCGCGGCTTTCTTCGAATTGGACGTGGCCGGTGGCGTGGAGTTTGGCGATGACGTCGTAGCGCGTGTGCGGCACGAGGAGTTCCACGGCATCGAGGGCGTCGGCGATTTGCTCGAGGCAGGCAGCGATGAGTTGATCGAGATTTTTGCCGGAGCGCGCAGAGATGTACAGGGCGTCGGGCGCGATGAAGTGGGCGCGGTTGAGAGCGGCTTCGTCGGCGGCGTCGACTTTGTTGAAGACGGTGATGATGGGTTTTTCAACGGCACCGAGTTCTTTGAGCACGGCCAGGGTTGTCTCGTGGTGTTGGGCGGCGTTGGGGTTGGCCACGTCGACGACGTGGATTAGAAAATCGGCGAGAATGACTTCTTCGAGTGTGGCTTTAAAGGCCTCGACGAGGCCGTGGGGTAGGCGGCGGATGAAACCGACGGTGTCAGTGACGAGGAGTTTTTGGTTACCGCGGAGCTGGAGCTGGCGGGTCGTGGGGTCGAGGGTCGCGAAGAGTTTGTTCTCGGCGAGGACAGAGGCGCCAGTGAGGGCGTTGAGGAGGGAGGATTTGCCGGCGTTGGTGTAGCCGACGATGGCGGCGGTCGGAACGGGGACGCGTTGGCGGCGTTGGCGTTGGGTGGCGCGTTGTTTGCGGACGTCGATGAGTTCGCGTTTGAGGGCGACGATGCGGTCGTTAACGAGGCGGCGGTCTTGTTCGAGCTGCGTTTCGCCTTCGCCACCCATGCCGCCGGAGCCGCGTTGGCGCGAGAGATGGCTCCAGGCGCGGGTGAGGCGCGGTAGGGAATATTCCATGCGCGCGAGCGCGACTTGGAGGACAGCTTCGCGGGTCTGGGCGCGGTCCGCGAAGACTTGGAGAATCACTTCTTGGCGGTCGATGACGGCAAGTTCGGAGAGTTTTTCCCAGTTGCGCTGTTGGGCGGGAGTGAGGGCTTCGTCGAAGACGATGACGTGGCAGCCCTCAGCTTTGGCGAGTTCGATGAGTTCTTTGGTTTTGCCGCTGCCAAGAAGAGTGGCTGGGGTAGCAGTACGCAGCTGGACGAGTTCGGTGCGCACGACCGTGAGCTTCAGATTTTCGACCAGTTCGGTGAGTTCATCGAGAAGCTCGGCACCTTCGCCGGCGGCCATATCTTTGGTCTGAACGCCGACGAGAAAGGCGCGTTCGATTTTTTCAGGGCGTTTGTCTTCGAGGAAATTGGCCATCAGTTGGTGTTACGCTACGAGATTACACAGGGCGCGCCGAGATTCAAATGGCCGCGGTAATACGGCGCTGCGGCAGCGGCTAAATGAGCTGATCGCTCAGGGCGCGAAAAGCACGCAGACTGATTGGGCGAGGGCGCTGGTGCCGGGCTGAAGGGTGAGTTTGCCGCTGGCTGGATCAACGCGGAAGGTGCTGACGGTGTCGGAACCTTGGTGGGCGCAGACGAGCCAGGCGCCGTCGGGGCTGAGGGCGAAATTGCGTGGTGTTTTGCCGCCGCAGGGGACGATTTCGATGAGGGTGAGGGCGCCGCTCTTTGGCGTGATGGCGTAGACGGCGAGGCTGTCGTGGCCGCGATTGGAGCCGTAGAGGAAACGGCCGTTGGGGTGGACTCGTAGTTCAGCGGTGGTGTTGGTGTCGCCGACGTAATCGAGTGGAAGCGTGGGGACGCGTTGAAAGGGAGTGACGGTGCCTGAGGCGCTTTCGTAGCGGCTGGCTGTCACGGAGCCGTCGAGTTCGTCGATGACGTAAAAGTACTGTCCGTCGGCGGAGAACTTGGCGTGGCGCGGGCCGGTGCCGGGCGTGAAGTTACTGAAGGGCGTGGCCGCAGGTTGAAGGGTTCCGTGGGTGGCATCGACCGCGTAGTGGTAGACGCGATCTTGGCCGAGGTCGCAGACGTGAACGTAGCGGTTGTCAGGAGAAAAGGTCGCGGAGTGGGCGTGGGGTTTGTCTTGGCGTTTGGCGTTGGGACCGAGTGGGCCGGTGTGTTGAATGAAGCTTTGGCGCGGGCCAAGGCGGCCATCGGCGAGCAAGGGGAAGGAACTAACTTGGCCGCCACCGTAACTGACAGCGACGAGGATTTGGCCCGTGGCATCGACGGCGGCGTGGCAAAGCGAGTCAGCGGTGATTTCGCGGTTAAGCAAAGTCAGGGCGCGGGTGCTGGGATCGATCGCGTAAGCGCGGACGGCGCCACCGGCTTTACCATCGGGGAGTTTGGTTTCTTCGATGGCGTAAAGCACGCGGCCACTGGGGTGGAGGGTGAGCCAGGAAGGGTTGGTCAATTCTGCGGCGAGGGTCGGAGTAGAGAGAGCTCCGGTTTTGGCGTCGAGTTGGGCGGAGTAGATGCCGCGGCTCATGGTGCGCGTGTAGGTGCCGAAGTAGAGATTGTGCAGGGAGGGGGTCACAGCGGACATGAGAAGAGTTGAGAATAAAAATAGGGCGAAATGAAGAACGATAAGCGGGCGTTGGCGAGGGGTGGGCATGGGGCAGAGAGATCAGATGCTCGTGCCAGAGGTGGCGGGTTCACGGCGGGCAATACGGCGGAGATTTTCGGCGGTGACGCGGGCAATTTCTGTCAGGGCTTCGTGTGTTAGGAAAGCTTGGTGCGAGGTGATCAAGACGTTAGGGAAAGTGAGCAGCCGAGAAAGTTCATCGTCGGCGAGGACTCCACCGGAGAGGTCTTCAAAAAATACACCCGCTTCTTCCTCATAGACGTCCAAGGCTACACCCCCGATCTGGCCAGATTTGAGCGCCGCGATGAGCGCGGTGGTGTCGATCAGGCGACCCCGGCTGGTGTTTACTAAGACACTCGCGGGTTTCATCAAGGCGAGCGTCTGCGGATTGATCAAGTGATGGGTGGAAGGAGTCAGGGGGAGGTGGAGCGAGATGATGTCGCTGGTGCAGAGAAGTTCGTTTAAGGCCACGTAGGCGATTTCGTGCGTCGCCGCCCAGGTGACATCGGGCGCTGGGTCGCAAGCGAGCACCCGCATGCCAAAGCCTCGTAGGATTTGCGCTGTGAGGCGGCCGATTTGGCCCGTTCCGATGATGCCGGCGGTCTTACCGTAGAGATCAAAGCCGACGAGGCCTGCGAGGGAGAAATTAAGTTCGCGCACTCGGTTATGGGCGCGCGGAATTTTGCGGATGAGAGCTAGAAGCAGGGCGATGCTATGTTCGGCGACCGCATGGGGTGAGTAAGCGGGAACGCGGGTTACGGTGAGGCCGAGTTCGTGGGCGGCCGTGAGGTCGATCTGGTTGTAACCGGCGCAGCGTAATGCGATGTGGCGCACACCGACCGCGGCCAAGCGCTCTAGGGTGGGGCGGTCGGCTTGGTCGTTAACGAAGATGCAGACGGCGTCTGCGCCCTGAGCCAGTGCAGCGTTATCGGCGTTGAGTCGAAATTCGTGAAATCGACAGGTAAAGCCCGCGGCCTTGGCGGCGGGGCCCAGATAGTCGCGGTCGTAGGGCTTGGTATCGTAGACGGCGACGAGGGGCATGGCTGGATCAGTCCGCGAGGGCCTGCTTAAAATGGCGGCGACACATGGCGACGTAGCGATCGTTGCCGCCAATCTCAATCTGGGCGCCTTCGCGGACGGCTTTACCCTCGGCTCCGAGACGTACATTCATGGTGGCTTTGCGGCCACAGTGACAGATGGTTTTCAGCTCGGTGAGATCATCGGCGAGGGCGAGTAGGGCGCCGCTGCCGGGAAAGAGTTGTGCTTGGAAATCGGTGCGCAGGCCGTAGCAGAGAACGGGGATGTCCAGTGTGTCGGCTACATCGGTGAGCTGTTCAACTTGGGCTCGGGTTAGAAATTGGGCTTCGTCGACGAGGACGCAAGCGACGGGGGCAGTGGCGTGTTCGTGGCGGACGCGATTGAGGATGTTATCGGTCGGTGTGAGCACTTCGGCGGGAGATTCGAGGCCGATGCGGGAGCGGACGCGACCGAGACCGGCGCGGGTGTCGATCGCGGGCACGAAGACGAGGGTGCGCATGCCGCGTTCTTGATAGTTATAACTTGATTGTAAAAGAACCGTGGATTTGCCGGCGTTCATCGCCGAATAATAAAAGTAGAGCTTGGCCATACGTGGATCAAATTGGTTGAGCTAGGGCTGGCTGGCCAGAACGGTTTCGGGCGGGCAGGGCACCGTGTTCAAGCGGGTGGCATGGACCATCTGGGCAACGAAGTGGACACGGTGTTGGAAGCTGCCGACAAGCGGGTTGTAGGCGTAGAAATCAAAGCTTCAATGGATGTGAATCCGTCAGATTTTAATGGCTTACGCTCTCTAGCCCTAAACGCTGGCCAGTGATTCCACCGCGGTTTTTTACTGTATACGGGCAATGAGGTCATCCAATACTACAAGAACCTTTGGGCCGTACCAGTAGCCTCGTTGTGGCTTTAATGCCTGAATGAAGAGGCCTCGGCTCCGTTAATCCGTCGCTTCAGTTTCTGGCAGCCACCAGGCCCAAATTGCCGCTGCTGCACCGACTAGACTGACACATAATAATGAGATGCGGAAATCTCCTACGGGGACTAGTAACCCGAAAATGATCGAAGCGGCCGCGGCCGCGATACGGCCAATATTGTAGCAAAACCCTGCTCCTGTGGTGCGAAGTAACGTCGGGAAAAGCGGTGGCAGATACATGGTAAAGAGGCCAAAGACGCCGCCGAAAAATCCTCCGATAGGTAGCCAAAACCAAGCGAGGGCGGCAAAATCTCGCGGTATGATGAAGGCGCCAAAGATCGCGAGCGTCAGCCCTAAAAACATTCCTGAAATCGCGCGACGGTTACCAATACGAAGCGCCAGCCAGCCCGCACCGAAATTACCCAAAATCGACGCAAAATTAAACGCAAAAAATGCCGCCGACACCAATTGCGTGGTCTCTCCGGCCGGCGTGTGGGCGTCCACCAGCAGCTTACGCAGATGTTGGGTCTGCCAAAATAACATCAACCACCACGCCGACAAACCCAGCGCGCACACCGCACTGGTCTGTAAGGTGATCTTCCGCACGGAACCGCGAAATAAATCCATCGCGCCCGGTTTTGGTGAGGCGCTGGCTCCGGCGCGTTGCCAGGTTTCTGGTTCGGGCACATGCCGCCGAATCCAGAAAACGAGCAGCGCCGGCAGCACGCCCACCAGAAACACCCAGCGCTCTGAGCCTGGAGGTAACACCCAAGACAATACCCCCACTACGACCGCCCCGCACAATACCCCGATGTTGACGCCGGTCTGTAGCACGGCAGCCATCCAAGGCCGCCACGCTTTAGGCCACGTCTCCGCCAGCAGCGAAGCCCCAACCGCCCATTCACCGCCGATGCCTAGAGCTGCGATAAAACGGAAAATCATTAACTGCCACCACGTCTGCGCAAACGCGCACAGTCCGGTGCACAACGCATACGTGATGATCGTCAACGCAAGCGCGCGACTGCGACCGATCCTGTCACCTAACCGACCGAAAAACGCTCCACCCAACGCCCATCCGAGCAGAAACGCCGCTTGGATATACGCACTCTTTTCTTTGACGGCGGGATCAGCGGCGCTCGTCGCCATGAGTAATGTCATCACGAGTGGCGTCGCCACCAACGTATAAAGATGCAATTCGAGTCCGTCAAAAAGCCAACCCAGCCAAGCTGCGATCCCGGATTTCCATTGCATGGGAGTGAGCTCGCGCAGGTGCACCGCGTCGCGGGATACAGGGGTAGGGGTCATGGGGTGTTCCGAGTGCGTCACGCGAGGTCGCCGCGCTCAAGCCCTAATCCCCCGAGCGCAGGCTTGCCTCACGGATTGCGTCCGCAAAGGTGCGGGCATGAAGACGAAATGGTGGATCTGGCTTTTGGGGTTAATGTTTGGCTTGGTCGCTGACGCGCTCGCGGAAACGCCGGCCGTGACCTCGTCCACGTGGCGCGGCTTTAAGCGCCTGGATTTCGTCGTCGCGGGCCGCCCCGCGCTGCTCGTGGTGCCTAAAACTCCCGCCGCCGGTAAGCCGTGGATCTGGCGCACTGAGTTTTTTGAACACGAGCCGCAGGCCGATCTCGCGCTGCTCGAACGTGGCTGGCATGTGGCCTACGTGAACGCTCAGGATATGTACGGTGCGCCGCGGGCGGTGGCGATTTTCGATGGATTTTACGAGCTGGTGACGCAGCGCTACAATTTGGCGCGGCGCGTGGTGTTGGAGGGGCTGAGTCGCGGCGGGCTTTACGCATTTAACTACGCGGTAACGCACCCCGAGCGCGTGGCCGCGCTGTACCTTGATGCTCCCGTTCTTAACGTCCACAGCTGGCCTGGTCGCAACAAAGACACGCCCGGGGGCGCGAAATTATGGCGCGAGTTGCGCGAGTGCTATGGGCTCAGCGTAGAAGCTGCGCAAAATTTTAAAGATAGTCCGATCGATCACATCGATATCGTAGCCAAGGCCGGCGTGCCGATTTTACTGATTGCGGGCGATGCGGATGAAACGGTGCCGTACACCGAAAACGGCGCCATTTTAAAAAAGCGTTACGATGAACTCCACGCCGTGTGCGAGGTGATCTTGAAGCCGGGCGGCAAACACCATCCGCACAGTCTAGTCGATCCTGCGCCCATCTTGGAATTTGTGCTAAAGTACGTGCGTTTTTAAGTCGGCTTGTCGCAGTTATGCGCTGTGTCGATCAGTGCTTGGCGGCGCACGGCGCGTGGCGCGGGCACGTGATGAGGTGGTCGTTGACCATGCCGCTGGCCTGCATGAAGGCGTAGCAGATGGTGGTGCCCACGAATTTAAAACCGTGGGCGAGGAGCGCTTTGCTTAAGGCATCGCTTTCGGGCGTGCTCGTGGGGATTTCTCTCATGCCGCGTCGACGATTGACCAAAGGACATCCGCCTACGAAGGACCAAATAAAACGATCAAAACCGCCCGGCTGGTGGTGGAGCGCGAGATAGGCGCGGGCGTTACCGATGGTGGCGGTGATTTTGAGCCGGTTGCGCACGATGCCGGCATCAGCGAGCAGCGTGGCGACTTTTTTGGCATCATAACGAGCGATTTTCTCTGCGTCGAAACCGTCAAAGACGCGGCGGTAATTTTCGCGTTTGGCGAGAATCGTGGACCAGCTGAGGCCGGCCTGTGCGCCCTCGAGAATTAAGAGTTCGAAGAGCGCGCGATCCTCGTGCAGCGGCACCCCCCACTCGGAGTCATGGTAGGCGAGGTCGAGCGGGTTACGGGGCCAGGGGCAGGGGACAAATTTCATCGTTTTACGAGGTAACGGCGGAGACGGCAAATTTTGGCCATCAGATGGATCTGGTGGCAATCTCATGGAACGATTGCAGGGGTAACGCGCGAATCTGACCGTCTGAGCGTGGCGGGCATTTCCTTTGTGCCCGCCTTGAGTGTTTTAAAGTTTCCCCACGATGCGTTCCGCTTTATTTCGTTCTACCCTGTTGGTTGCTGCAGGGCTTAGTTGGATTGTTTTGAGTTCCAAGGTGAGCGCGGCTGCGGCGTCGCTACGGCCGCAAGGTGATTTCGATGTGCGTCGCTATGGTGCGTCCGGCGACGGCGCGACACTCGATACCGCTGCGATCAATCGCGCAGTTGAAGCTGCCCACGCAGCGGGGGGTGGCACGGTGCGGTTCCCGGCGGGTAACTATTTAAGTTTTTCTATTCGTCTGCGAAGTCGGATCACCTTGCAGCTTGAGGCTGGTGCGACGCTGATTGCAGCGACTCCGGCGCTGGGCTTTGGCGCTTACGATGCAGCCGAACCCAACGAGTGGGACGCGTATCAAGATTTTGGCCACAGTCATTGGCACAATAGCCTGATCTGGGGTGAAAACCTCGAGGACATCGCCATCATCGGCCCCGGGCGGATTCATGGTAAAGGCCTCACACGATCCGGTCCCGGTCCACGCCGGCCGAGGACCGCGGGCGACATGCCGGCATCGATGCGCAACATCCGCGATCGGCAACAACTCAAGGTCGATGGTGAACCCGGTAAGGACACGAATTTCATGGATGGTCAGGGCAACAAGGCGATTGCGCTTAAAAATTGCCGGGGCGTGGAGCTGCGGGAGTTCTCCGTGTTGGCGGGCGGGCATTTCGCTTTGCTCGCCACGGGCGTGGATTTTATGAACATCGATCAAGTTGATATCGATACGAACCGCGATGGTTTCGACATCGACGCGTGTCGCGATGTGAAAATTACCCGATGTCGGGTTAATTCTCCCAGTGACGACGCCATTGTTCTGAAAAGTTCTTTCGGCCTGGGCTATGCTCGCGCTATGGAGCGCGTGAGCATCTCGGACTGTGCCGTCAGTGGCTTTGATCTCGGGACCCTGTTTGATGGTACCCGTCAGCGTACGCAGCAAATTGCGCCCGATCGAGACGGTGTGACGGGGCGCATTAAAATTGGTACGGAATCGAATGGTGGTTTTAAAAACATCACGATTCGGGATTGCACCTTTGAGCGCTGCCGAGGGCTGGCGTTGGAGACGGTCGATGGCGGCGTGATCGAGGATGTGGTCGTTAAAAATCTGACGATGAAAGAAGTGACGACGGCGCCCTTGTTCATTCGTTTGGGCAACCGCGGGCGCGGGCCGGATAATCCGCCGGTTGGCGCGGTGCGGCGGATTAGTATCAGTAACGTGCATGTGCGTGATGCGGAGGCGAGATTTGCCTCGCAGATCGTCGGGTTGGTCGGTCATCCGATTGAAGACGTGCGCTTGAGCGATATCACCATTGAGTATCGCGGCGGTGGTACCGCTGACGAGGCGAAGCTAGAGCCCGCGGAAAACGAGCGCGGTTATCCCGAGCCGAGCATGTTTGGGACGTTGCCGGTTTATGGTTTTTTTATCCGGCACGTGTCCGGGCTTACGCTCGAACGGATGAAAGTGAGCTACACGGCGCCCGAGGCGCGTCCGGCGGTGTGGCTGGAGGATGCGGTGGGCGTGAACCTGACGCAGTTTGATGCCCTGCAAATGCCAGGGGCTCCCCGTCTAGTTATGCGCGAGGTGCGCGGAATGACCCTGCGCAATTTCACCGGCCTAAAAGACGTGACCGCGGGTGCTGCGGAGCGCGAGGCGCGATAAAATCTCGTGAGTCTTTAACGCGCTGCGAGGTGTTTATTAAGGAAGGCGAGGGCTACGGGGCGCAGGTCGCGCGAAAGGGATTTTTTGTTCCAAAACTCAAAATCAAAGGTGTGGCCGGCGCCTTCGACCAAGATGAATTCGTGTTCGACTCCCTTGCGGACGAGAGCTCCAGCCAAGCTCCAGGATTGGCCGATATCGACCGTGCCATCGATGAGGCCGTGGATAATGAGTACGGGCGGAGCATTTTTCGCAACGTGAGACACCGGCGAGGCGAGGGCGAAGACGGGGTCGTCGATGCTTGCGGCGCCGAAGACTTTGAGGTCGCCGCCGGGCTTGCGTTTGCCATTGGGCACGCCCTTGGCGTCGGTTTCCAAGCGCGTGAGTAGGCTGGCCGGCCCGTACAGATCGATGATGCAGCGCACTTGGCTCGAAACTCCTGGGTAGGGTGTGGCGTTGGCCGTGGGTTCAAACTCCGCTTGATCCGCCGTGAGGCCCGTCATCAACGCGAGGTGCCCACCCGCCGAGCCACCGGCGACGGCGATGCGCTTGGGATCGAGGTGATACTCGGCCGCATGGGCGCGCAGAAAGCGGACGGCGTTTTTGCAATCGTGCAGGTTGGTCGGCCACGCACCGTCCCCGAGGCGATAGTCGATGCTGACCGCGACGTAGCCGGCGGCGGCCAACGTAGCGCAGATTTCAGCCGCGCGGGTTTCGTTTTTGGTGCCGCCGGTCCAACCGCCGCCATGAATCCACACCACGGCCGGGGCGAGTGTTCCGGCGGTAAGAGTGGCGGGTAGGTAGACATCGAGTTTCTCGGCACGGTTGGGCGCGAGAAAGGTGAGGTCTTTTAAAACGCGCGGGCCTGATTCAGCGGCCTGAACGTAGCTGATTAGTGATAGGGCGAGAGAGAGCAGGGCAGCAGGAGCGAAGCGGGGCATGGTGCATTTCAATACGGCTTGGGTGCGTGATTCAAGCGTCATGGCGTTCGCCGCGTGCGGTGTACGTAGCTGCGATCCAAGTGTGCACAAAAAAGCCCCGTGCCGGTGAGGGCGCGGGGCTGAATTTTTACCAAGATGCGGACTGAAGCCGCGTAGTGAATTACTTCTTTTTAATGGCGGAGCGCTTTTCCTCGATCGCAGCTTGCGCGGCGGCGAGGCGGGCGACCGGCACGCGGTAGGGCGAGCAGGATACGTAGGTGAGGCCGACCTTATGGCAGAATTTTACGGAATCGGGGTCGCCGCCGTGTTCGCCACAGATGCCGAGCTTGATGCCTGGACGGGTTGTGTTGCCCTTCTCGCAGGCGATCTTGATGAGCTGGCCGACGCCGGTTTGGTCGATCGAGGCGAAAGGGTTCTTCTTGACGATCTCATTTTCAACGTAGGTGCCAAGGAAGCTGCCGGAGTCGTCACGCGACATGCCGAGGCAGGTCTGTGTGAGATCGTTTGTGCCGAAGCTGAAGAACTCGGCGGTCTGAGCGATTTCGTCGGCGGTGAGGGCACCGCGTGGGATTTCGATCATGGTGCCGACGGAGTAGGCGATCTTCACCTTCTTCTCCTTCTGCACGAGGGCAGCGACTTCGTGGACGATGGCTACTTGGAGATCGAGCTCCTTCTTGAAACCGACGAGCGGAATCATGATCTCAGGCTTGGCTTTGAAGCCAGCCTTGGTCGCATCGGCGGCGGCCTCGAGGACAGCGCGGGCCTGCATGCGGGTGATCTCGGGGAACTTGATGCCGAGGCGGCAACCGCGGAAACCGAGCATGGGGTTGAACTCGTGCAGCTCGTGCACGCGGTGCATGATCTTCTCGACTGGGATGCTGAGCTTACGGGCGAGATCCATCTGCTGTTCCTTGGAGTTAGGGAGGAACTCGTGGAGTGGGGGATCGAGGAAGCGAACGGTCGCAGGATAGCCTTTGAGGGCTTTGAAGATGCCGTAGAAGTCGTCGCGTTGGTAGGGCAGAAGCTTGGCCAGGGCGGCTTCGCGATCCTTGAGATTGTCGGCAAGGATCATCTCGCGCATGGCGTCGATGCGGTCGCCTTCGAAGAACATGTGCTCGGTGCGGACTAGGCCGATGCCGACGGCGCCGAACGCCATGGCTTCAGCGGCCTGTTTCGGCGTGTCGGCGTTGGTGCGGACGCTCATCTTGGTGGACTGGGCACACCATTTCATGAGCTGCACGTAGTTCTTATATTTCTCGGTCTTCTGAGCTTCTTTGTCGTCGCTGAGCAGGCCGGAAATGATTTCCGAAGGAGCGGTCTTGATCTGGCCGGCGTAAACGAGGCCGGAGGTGCCGTCGATCGAGAGGAAGTCGCCTTCCTTAAACGTGTGGCCGTCGATGGTGGCGGTCTTCGCATCGTAGTCGATCGTGACGCCGGCAGCGCCACAGACGCAGACTTTGCCCATTTGGCGGGCGACGAGCGCAGCGTGGGAGGACACACCACCGCGAGCGGTGAGGATGCCTTCGGCGGCGATCATACCGCGGAGATCTTCCGGGGAGGTCTCGACGCGGACGAGGAGAACTTTCTCGCCCTTATCGGCGGCCTGCACGGAGCGGTCGGCATTGAAGTAGATCTTGCCAGTGGCAGCGCCGGGGCCGGCGGGAAGGCCGGTGGCGATGACTTTGGCTTTCTTAACTTCGGCCAGATCGAAGATCGGGGCGAGGAGTTGCTCGAGCTGATCGGCGGGGTTGCGCAGGACCGCGGTTTCCCAGTCGATGAGTTTTTCGCGGACCATGTCGGCGGCGAACTTCAGACCGGCGGCGGCGGTGCGTTTGCCGTTGCGGGTCTGCAGCATGAACAACTTGCCTTCTTGGACGGTGAACTCGATGTCTTGGACGTCTTTAAAGTGTTTTTCGAGGGTGGCGCGGACTTTGAGGAGTTCAGCGTAGCTCTTGGGCATGACGTCCTTGAGCTTGATCACGGGCTCGGGGGTGCGGACGCCGGCGACTACGTCTTCGCCCTGGGCGTTGACGAGGAATTCGCCGTAGAATTCGTTGGTGCCATTGGCCGGGTTGCGGGTGAACGCCACGCCGGAGCCGGAGGTTTCGCCGGTGTTACCGAAGACCATGGCTTGAACGTTAACGGCGGTGCCCCATTCGGTGGGAATGTTGTATTTGCGGCGGTAGACGCACGCGCGGTCATTCATCCAAGAGCCGAAGACGGCGCCCGCGGCGCCACGGAGCTGGTCCCAGGCGCTGTTGGGGAAGGCTTTGCCGGTGCGTTCTTTGACGAGAGCTTTGAAGCGTTTGATGAGCTCTTGTTGGTCGGCGGCGGTGAGTTTGGAGTCCTCGATGTCGCCGTGGTAAACTTCGTGTTTATAAGAGTGGATGGTGTGCTCGAACGGATCGTGGTCTTCGCCTTCGCGTTTCTGCACGCCCATGACGACGTCGCCATACATCTGGATGAAGCGGCGGTAGCAATCGTAGGCAAAACGGGAGTTGCCGGTGGCCTTCTCGAGGGCGAGCACGGTCTCGTCGTTGAGACCGAGGTTAAGGATGGTGTCCATCATGCCGGGCATGGAATCGCGAGCGCCGGAGCGCACGGCCAGCAGGAGGGGCATGCCGGTCTTGGCGCCGAAGGTGGTGCCCATGATCTTCTCCATGTTACGCACGCCGGCTTCCATCTCGGATTGGAGGGTCACGGGGTAGGTGCGCTTATTGGCGTAGTAATAGGTGCAGACTTCGGTCGTGATCGTGAAGCCGGGGGGCACGGGCAAGCCGATGCGGGTCATCTCGGCGAGGTTGGCGCCCTTGCCACCGAGGAGGGCTTTCATCGTGCCATTACCGTCGGCTTTGGCTGCGCCCCACGTGTAGACGTATTTAGGCGCCTTCTTGGAGGCGGATTTCTTCGCGGGAGCGGACTTCTTTGCTTTGGATTTAGCGGCCATGTGGATGGGTTATGCGGTTGAGAAAAACAGAGGGTTTGCGACGAGCGCAGAAGCTAAGACTGAAAACGTCCGCCCCGTGCGCTGTCAACGGCGCAGGCACCATGGAAATACGGGTCAAGCGGGAGTGCTTAAGCCCTGAAAATTCAGCGCCATGCCAGCAGGATCGCGCCCGCGGTGATTAAGCTGCCGCCGAGGGCGGTTTTCCAGGTTAACGATTCCCCGAGAAAGACCGCTGCGAGAACGAGTACGAAGACGACGCTGAGTTTGTCGATAGGAGCGACTTTAACGACCTCGCCGAGTTGGAGCGCGCGAAAGTAGCACAACCAAGAACACCCCGTCGCGAGACCGGAGAGGATAAGGAAAAGCCAGGTTTTGCGCGAGAGGCCGAAGACGGCGCTGGCGGGCTGGGTGGCTAACGCTACGGCCCAAGCGAATATGAGCACGACCCCGGTGCGTACGGCGGTGGCGAGATGGGAGTCGACGTGTTTGACCCCGACCTTGGCCAGCACGGCGGTCAGGCCGGCGAAAAACGCGGATAAAAGCGACCAAGTGAGCCAATTCATCGTAGTTAAGATCTGTTAAAGTTAATCAACTGTTGAGGTAATTTCACGGCGAGACCCGAGGGCCGCAAGAAAAGGTCTGAAAAATATCTTGAACTCCGTGGGATGAGCCGAGAGCGTGCGCCTTCCCTAAATGGTAGGATACTCAAGTGGCCAACGAGGGGAGACTGTAAATCTCCTGGCTTACGCCTTCTCTGGTTCGAATCCAGATCCTACCACCACTTTCACCCCCGCTGGGGGTTTCGATCGGGCCGCACAACATGCGGTCCGAGGCCTCTAGAGCCAAACGGCCCCTGTTTCGATTACTCCTAGGTCTGTTGTTTTAGCTTTAACGTGCCGCGGTTTTTAGTGCGGCGAAACGTTGCCGCATATCTAAGAGGGTAGCGGCATAGGCGGGATCGGTCGCGAGGTTGTTCGTCTCGGCGGGATCGGTTTTCAGGTCAAAGAGCTCCTCGAAATTGAAATCGGGCCAGAAGAGATATTTAGCGTCTTTGCGTACCAGGGCCTGCGAGGAAGGGATAAACTTAATGTTATTAATGGTGGCGTGTTCGTAGAAAAATTCTGTGCGCCAAGCCGGTGTTTGGGTGGCGAGGTAAAGCGGTGCGATGTCTCGTCCTTGCATGCGGGGCGGAGCCGCGACGCCCGCTGCAGCCAGGAACGTGGGCGCGAGATCGACGTTGAGCGTGAACGCATCATCGGTGCGGCCGCGACGTGCGGCGGGCAAACGCGGGTCACGCACGATGAGCGGGGTGCGGATACTTTCTTCGTAAGGGTACCATTTGTCGGCGAGTCCGTGCTCGGCGTGGAAGTAGCCGTTGTCGCCAGTGAATATGACGAGCGTGTTTTCTAGTGCGCCTTGGCGGCGGAGTTCGGCGAGCACGCGGCCGCAGGTGGTGTCGACCTCGGTGGCGAGGCGGTAATAATTTTTCATCATCGCCTGATATTTTTCCGGCGTGTCGAAGCGCCAATGCCAGCGGCGGCGACCTTCGTTTTCTTCGTTGGCGATGAAGGGCGGTAGGCGTTTGAAAAACGCGTCGGTTGCGGTCGGCGGTACGGGAATGAACGTGTCTTTGTAGAGCTCCATGCTGCCGGGTTGCGGCAGGTATTGGAGCGGATTTTGGTCTTCGGCGTGCGTAGCGAAAAACGCGAGGGTCAGACAAAACGGTTTATCGGCGGGCCGGCTGCGCAGAAATTCCAGGGCGTCGTTTTCGTTTTTCTGGGTGACGTGAATCAGCGAGCCGTCGGGTTGTTTCTGCCAATGTGTGGTTTGGTACGAGCGCCCAAAATCGAATTTCTCCTGCGGAAATTTGCCGTTGTGCCATTTGCCGATGTGGCCGACGAAGTAACCGTGGTCGCGAAGCAGGCCGGGGTAAGTTTCGGCCCAAGGGGTGGTGAAAAGGTTGAAGGCGGGGTTGCCGTGGCGTGACATCCATTGGCCAGTGAACAACGACGCTCGGCTCACTCCGCAGATCGAGGTGGTGACGCAATTGTGCGTGAAGCGCACTCCCTCGGCCGCGAGTTGGTCGAGGTTGGGTGTTTTAACCACAGGGTGGCCGGCTGCGCCGAGCGTGTCGTGGCGCCAATCGTCGGCGTAGAGGACCAAAATGTTCAGTGGTTTGGTAGCGGTCGCAGCGAATGTGATCGGCGCTACGAATAGACCGAGGCAAAGCGATGCGACTGCGTAGGGGAGATTTTTTCGCACAGAAATTAGGGTGGGGTTTTGCGAGCAGTAGTGATCAGAAAGCCCTCCTTGGGCGAAGCTGTAAAATCCTTTCCCCGTAGGATCAGCGCTCAGTCTGGCCCGGATAACTTAAGTTTGATGACTGCCTTTTGTGGTTGAGGGGGCTAAGGGCTCTGCTGGCTTAGCGAAATTAAGGCACAAAAAAACCGCCCAGATATAGGCGGTTTTTTAACAAGAGGGGCTCTAGACTACGTTTAGTAGTGCTTCACGTAGCCATTGCGACGGAGACGCTCCAGCCAACGTTCTTGGCTGCTCTGCGCCATCTGGGTGACGAGCATGCGCTCAATCTGGTCGCGCACTTCGTCGATAGCTTGGTTGCCGGCGTATTTGCGCTCTTCGGAGAAGAGGATGAAGCAACCCTCAGAGAGCATGAGCGGGGCGGTGACTTCGCCGGGTTTCAAGACAAAGAGGGGGTTTTTGAAATCATCCTTCAAGTCAGAGCGTTTAACCCAGCCCCAATCGCCACCTTTGGCGCGGCGGGAGTCTTGGCTGTACTCTTTGGCGAGGTCTTCGAATTTGGCGCCGCCCTTAAATTTGGCGATGATCTCATCGGCCTTGGCCTTGAGTTCGGCGTCGGTGGCGTTGTCGGCGCGGGAGAGTTGGATGAGGCGGAGGTGAACGCCGTCTTCTTGGTAAAAACGATCTTTGTTTTCGCGGTAAAACGCCTCGATACGTACAGGACTGACGACGCTCTGGGATTTCCGCTGCTGCTGCTGCATGTAGTGGAAGATGATGTCTTCTTCGACTTCCTTGCGGTACTCGCGCAGCGTGGTGCCTTTGGCGCGAAGGTAGGCGAGGAACTTGGAGCGGTCGCTGTCGAATTGCTCGCTGAGGATGTCTGCGATGCGATTGTCTACGTAGCTGGCGGGAATATTGCGGGCTTCTTTGCCGTCTTTTTCTTTCCGAAATTCTTTAATGATGAGGACCTTGTCGATGAGGTCTTGAATGACGCTGTCTTGAAGCGATTCGATCTTCTCGTTGAATTCCTTCTCGTTGCGGGCGTCGCGCTGGATTTGCGGGATGAGCGGGGAGATTTCGCGGCGGATGTCATCGACGGTGATGACTTTCTCTTCGGCGATGGCGGCGATGCCGTTGGCAAAGCGCATGTTCAACCCATCATTCTGAGCCAAGGCCGTGAGGGCGCTGGCGCAGAGAAAACCTAAAATTGTGAGACTACGACGATGCGTCATGGGGTCGGCAGGTTGTTCAAAAATGTAATGACTTCTTTTAAACGTAGAAGCGGCTGCGGCGCGGTCAACCGTGGAAACCGGGTGCCGTGCATCACCCAATCATCACGCTGACCGCTGTGGCGCTGACACTTTAAGCGGTTGGCTTCGGTTTCGACGGAGAGGATGCCTTTTTGTTCCGCGCGGATGCGGATCTCTGTGACTAAGAGCAAGGCACGAACTTCTTCGCTGAATTTGCCGAACCGATCTCGCAGGTCCGATTCGATCTGTTTTAGGGCGGGCAACGTATCGGCGAGCGCTAGCCGGCGGTAAAAATCGATGCGCAGACGCGTCTCGCTCACATAGGGAGAGGGAATCCGCGCCTGAATCCGCGCGACCCCCGGGCCTTCGTTGGCGGCATCTTCGGCATCGCGGATCGCCGTATAGCTGTCGCCATGGCGGCCGCGGCCGTTGGCTTCGCGCGGGGTGCCTTCGCCGACGAAGACGAAATCGAGCTTCACGCTGGCGCGGATCGCGGCGGCGGTTTTCTCGCCTTTCAAGCGAGCTACGGATTGGCGGAGCAATTGGCAGTAAAGTTCAAAGCCGACGCCGACAATGTGGCCACTTTGTTCGGAGCCAAGGAGGTTGCCCGCGCCGCGAAGTTCGAGGTCGCGCATGGCGATGCGGAACCCCGCGCCGAGCTGGTTGTGCTGGCGCATCGCGGTGAGGCGCTGGCGGGCGATGTCGAGGAGCTTGGTGTGACGATGCAGCAGCAGGTATGCGTAGGCTTGGTGTTTAAAACGCCCGACGCGGCCGCGGAGTTGGTAAAGTTGCGACAACCCGAAACGATCCGCGCCTTCGATGATGATGGTGTTGCAGTTAGGGATATCGAGGCCGCTCTCGATGATCGTGGTGCAAATCAGTACGTGGTACTTCATCGCCACAAAATCGGTCATGATATGCTCGAGGTCGGCGGGGTCCATCTGGCCGTGACCGACGCCGATGGTGAGATCGGGCATGAGCTGGCGCAGACGCGCGGCGACGAGCTCGATCGTCATGATGCGATTATGCAGATAGAACACTTGGCCCCCACGGCGAATTTCGTGGCGGATCGCATCGACGACGAGTTGTTCGTCGTAGGTTTTAACGATCGTCTGGATGGGGTGGCGGTTGGTCGGCGCGGTTTCAATGACGCTGAGGTCGCGCGCGCCGGTGAGTGCCATGTAGAGCGTGCGAGGGATCGGAGTGGCGCTCATTGAAAGTACATCCACGGTGGCGCGCATGCGCTTGAAGGCTTCCTTGTGCTTCACCCCGAAGCGTTGCTCCTCGTCGATGACAACGAGGCCGAGTTCGCGAAATTTTACGTCGGCCTGCAACAGGCGGTGTGTCCCGATTAAGATGTCCACTTGGCCGACTGCGGCGGCTTCGAGGATTTTTTTTTGCTCCGCCTTGGTGCGGAAACGGCTGACCATTTCGACGGCGATGGGATAACCGGCCATGCGCTCGCGGAACGTGTTGAGGTGTTGTTGCGCGAGTACAGTCGTCGGCACGAGCAATGCGACTTGGCGGCCGCCTTGGACAGCTTTGAAGGCCGCACGGATCGCTACCTCGGTCTTGCCGAAACCGACATCGCCGCAGATCAGTCGATCCATTGGGCGGGTGCGCTCCATGTCGGCCTTGGTTTCGGTGATGGCGCGGAGTTGATCCCGGGTTTCCGTGTAAGGGAAGGAGCCTTCAAATTCTTTTTGCCACGTGGTGTCCGGTGGGCAGGCGAAACCGGGTTGGGCTTCGCGCTCGGCGTGGATGCGGAGCAATTCGGCGGCCAAATCAATCGTAGCGCGCTCGGCAGCTTGGCGGGCTTTTTCCCAGCGGCCGGAGCCGATGCGTCCGAGCTGAGGTTTGGTTTTGCTTAGTCCTACGTAGCGGCTGATAAGGTGCGACTCCTGTAAGGGCACGTGCAAGGTGACGTGGTCGTCAAATTCCAGCGTTATGACCTCGCGCACGCCTTGGGCTGTATCGAGTTTGGAAAGACCGCGGTAAAGGGCGATGCCGTGTTGGAGGTGGACGACGAAATCGCCTTCGACGAGTTCAGAGAAATCGAGGAGTTGGTCGATCTGCGCGCGTTGAGCCGTGGCGCGGGTGGGGCCTGAGGCGCGTCGGGCGCGTTGCCGGCCGAAAATCTCGGTCTCAGTGACGACGACCAGCCCGCGGGCTTCGGGGGCGAGTGGTGAGGAGGCGAGCGGCGAGTGATGCGTAAGACGGAAGCCTTCGTTGAGGCCGCCGCGTAGAAAAAGCGGTTTGAGTTTTTTAAGCGAAGAATCGTCCTCGAGGATTTCGCGGATGCGTTGTTCTTCGCCTTCTTTGGAGGCGACGATGGCGAGGGCGTAACCCTCTTTTTTCCATTTAGCGACTTGGTGAAGAAAACGCGTGCGAGCCTCGGCTTCGACTTGAAGGCGCTCCTGGGCCACGAGCGAATCGTCAGGATAAGAGCGATGGTGAGAAAGGCTCTCGGTGTCCCAAGTGAGTTCAGCGGCGGTGTCCGGGAGCAACGAGGTGGCTTCGTCGAGGTCGCTCAAGCCAAAGTGCAAAGCACACCGCGCGGCGAGCGGCGTGAAGCCATCGAAGCCCTCACGCGCAAAACCGCTGAACGAGCCTTCAAGCGCAGTTGGCTCAATCAACGCGAGGTGCGAGGAAGGGGGGAGGTAGTCGGCGAGTCCGGTTTTCGCAGGATCGAGCTTAATGCGAGGGGAAGCCGAGAGCGTGATTCGATCGATTTTTTCGCCCGAGCGCTGCGTGACCGGATCGAAGGCGCGTATTTCTTCCAACTCGTCGCCAAAAAAATCGAGCCGATACGGTTGAGTGGCGGTGACGGGATAAACGTCGATGATGCCGCCGCGGATGGCGTAGTGGCCGGGCGCTTCGCAGACGGCTTCAGAGTCATAATCGAGTGAGCGAAGTTGCTCAAGTAAGCCGGTAAACGAAAGTGCCTCGCCCCGCACTAGGGTGAGTTCGCGCGCGGCGAACGCCTCGAGCGCTGGCACCGGTTGGAGCAGCGCGGCCGGCGTAGAGACGACGATGAGTCCGGCTTGGAGTGAGGCGAGGGCGGCGCCCGAGGGCGTACGTAGCGCACGGAGTTTGGATAAAACGGTGAGGCGGTCGCTCGAGGCGGCGAAGGCTTCACGCATATCGCGGCTGTCGGGCTGTGACTCGGGGAAAATCAGGACTTGGAGCGCGCCGGCTTTGGGCGCGGCGGCGTGGAAAAAGGCGACGTCCTCGGCGAGTTGTTCGGCAATTTTTAGTTCATCGGCGATTACTAGCCAGACGGTGGCCGGATGCGCGCGGACGAGCGCTGCGAGCACGGCGCCGCGAGCAACCGGGCAAATACCGGTGAGCTTGTGGCGCGTGGAGGAAGGTTCCGACATGGACGAAAAGTGAGAAGCGAGAAAACCACTAAGCGCAAATTAGCCGAGGGTTTTCCCCAACGGTGATTTAGACGGGGAGTTTACCGCCCAGCGCGGCGAGAGCGACACGAGCAGCAGCTTCCTCGGCGATTTTCTTGGAGCTACCGTCACCCTGGCCGAGGGCTTGGTCACGTAAATAGACCTCGACGAAATAGCGCCGCTCGTGATCGCCGCCTTCGGTGCGAAGCACTTCGTAGCGCACGGCGTGGTTACCGTGGACGGGTTGCACGAGTTCTTGGAGGCGGCCCTTGGGATTGTGGAGATCGCCGACGGCGTTGAGCCGCGCGTCGATGTCGCCGATGAGGCCAAGCATCATGCTGCGCGTGGTGAGCCAGTCGCTATCGATAAATACGGCGCCAAACAGCGCTTCGCAGGCGTCGGCGAGATTGGAGGCGCGCTCGCGACCGCCAGTGGCCTCCTCGCTGGATCCCACGTTGAGGCACGCATCGAGTCCGAGATCGCGGGCGAGTTGCGCGAGGAACGTACCTTTGGCGAGGGCAGCCCGGCGGCGGCTGAGTTCGCCTTCGCGGTCGTTGGGGTAGCGTTGAAAAAGCGCCTCGGTGAGCACGAGCTGCAAGACCGCGTCGCCGAGAAATTCAAGGCGCTGGTTGTTGGCGGGAACGTGCGGGTTTTCCTGTAAAAACGATGGATGCGTGAGCGCGCGTTCCAGTAAGGCAGGATCACTAAACGTGTAGCCGAGACGTTGCTGCAAGGAGGCGAGGGGCGAGCTCATAACTTCAGGAACTTGCGCTGGCGTAGCGGCGCAGGCCACGGTGAAAGACGAAGACGGCCGTGGCGAACCAGGCGAGCGTCGCGGCGACCAAGGCGAGGACCCAGGCGGGTTGAAAACCGTGGAGGAGAATTTGTGCCGGGGCGTTGCTTACGACTACAACCGGCAGCAGCCAGACGAAAAGCACACTCGAGATACCCTTAAACGCCTCGCGCGGCAGGCGGGAAAATTCCGCGAGCGTGAAGTAGCTGCCTTCGATGCCTTGCGCGCTCGTGATCCAGAAAGCTAGGGATATGGTCATCACAAGCATGCTGTAATGGATGATTAGACCGCAAAAGATCATCACGGCGTAAAGCAATAGATCGAGAGCGCTCGGGTGGAGGTTGAGCCGGTGCGCCGCATAAGCGACGACCCCCATCGCGACCAGCGAGTTGCAGAGACCATCGAGGTCGAGCTTTCGTGTCGACGCCATGAACAGGATGTTGCCTGGTTGCGCCAAAAAGAAATCGAAGGCGCCGCTCTTAATATTGCGGCCCATTTCAAAGAGGCTGCTCCAGAAAAAGCCCATGAGAAACCGTTGCACCAGCAGCGAAGTGCCGACGAGGAGCAACATCTCGTACTTGCTCCAACCGGCGATGGAATCGGTGTGCTCGTAGATTACGGAAATCAGCAGCAGGTTGACGCCCATCCAGAACAACTCGACTAGGGCCCAGAGAAAAAAATCGAACCGAAACATGAGGGTCCGCGTGATCGAGTAGCGGGCGCTCGCGAGCCAAATTTGGAAATATTTAGTCATGGCAAAATCAGCCGCCTACCGCGGTGTGGCGGCGAAGACCACGTGTCCAGAGAAGTTGGTTCACGGCGAGCAATACGAGTACCCAAAGTAGTTGAATGCCGAAGCCTTGGATCGTGGCAGCGAACTCGATCCGGCCTGTGAGTATCGCCGTGGGAAAATACGTCTGATAATAAAACGGTAAAAATTTCGCGGCGTTAAAGATCCACGCTGGCAACAAATCGAGGGGAAACATCTGCCCGCCGAGTAGCGATTCAATCGCCATCGATAGAATCACGAAGCCCTGGATTTCCAGAAACCAAAACGTCAGCATGCCAAAACAGTACGCGATACTGAACTGGATGAGCGCTGAAAACATCATCGCCGGTGCGAGTAACAGATAGCGCCAAGCTTCCGTGGGGAGCGTGAGGTAGTCTTTGAGCAGCGGCACTGCGACCAATAACGGAATCAAAATCAATGCACCGGTCACGAAGCGCGCGGCTAGAAAAATACTGAACCGATAGCTAAAATAATTGATCGGTTTCAGGATGAATTGGTTGATCAGCCCGCTACGGATTTCCTCGCTGATCTGGTAGTCTTCGTTAAAGGCCCCGACGAAAAACTGCATCACAAGCATCACCAAGAAATACGTGAGCGTCTGGCCAAAACTGAATCCGCCGATGCTCTCGTTATGGCTGTAGGCCGCACCCCAAAGGATGAATACGACGGCGAGGTGAAACAGCGAAAAGAAGCCCCGCACGGCGAAGTTCATGCGGTAAACCAGATTGCTTTGCAGGCCGATCAGGAAGGATTGGCGGTATTTGGCGAAGGCGGGAAACACAGGATTGTTTTGAGTCAGTGCGGACGAGAGCGGGCAGACGTTTACGACTTTAGGCTGAAACGCTCGATGACTTCGAGGGCGAGGTTCTTGTAAGCGGTAGCTCCCGAACTGCCCGGATCGTACGCAAAGATCGTTTTACCAAAGCTCGGCGCTTCGCTGAGACGAATCGTACGCGGGATCACGCTGGCGAAAACTTTGTCGGGCAGATGGTTTTTTACTTCGTCGACGACTTGGCGCGAGAGGTTGGTGCGCAGGTCAAACATCGTCATGACGACGCCGCCGAGTTGGAGATCGTCGTTGACGTGAGCGGCTTTGAGGCGGTCTAGGTTGCGGAGAATCTGGCCGAGGCCTTCGAGTGCGAGGTACTCGCATTGGAGCGCGATCAATAAGAAGTCGGCGGCGGCGAGGCTGTTCATCGAGAGCATTCCGAGTGCAGGTGGGCAATCGATGATGATGGCGCGAAATTTTTCGCTGGCGCGGATCGGGGCCAGGACCGATTTGAGGCGGAGTAAGTAGTTCTCCGTCGAGGCGAGTTCGATCTCGGCCGCGGCCAAGTCTTCCTCGCTGGGAATCAATGAAAGGTACTCGTAAGATGTTGGCGTGAGCATGTCCAACGCTTGCCCTTCGCCGCGGAGGGGTCCGTAGAGACTGCGACCCTCCTGTTTCTCAACCCCGATGGCGCTCGTGGCGTTGGCCTGAGGGTCGAGGTCGATCAGCAAGGTGCGGATTTTCTTCTCAGCGAGGGCGGCGGCGAGGTTGACGGCGGTGGTGGTCTTGCCGACGCCCCCCTTCTGGTTGGCGATAGTGAAAACGGTGGTAGGCATGCGTGTGGGGTTTGGTTTGCGGTGAAGTTGGGTCGGCCGCAAGCGCAGGGATACAGAGATTTTATTTAGAGCCTTGCGGGGCGAGAAATTTCCCTGCAACTTTCACCTTCCTCAAAGTTTGGCGCGGTAGCCAAGTGGTAAGGCCGAGCTCTGCAAAAGCTCTATGCGCCGGTTCAATTCCGGCCCGCGCCTCCAAACTTTTCTCGGGGTGCTCAGCGCGGGCGGGCCTGATTTTACAAAAACTAGCTTTTTAGCGAACCCTCGGGGCTAGCTGGATGATCTAAATGTAAAAACCCTGACCGGCCGCGCGCTAGTCCGGGCCACGCGTCGCGATTGGAACAAGCTCAACGCTTTATCTAACTCAGAGGCCAAACGTGTGTGGGTAATAGCGGCCACATTTTTTTGAGCCGTGGGTAGCTCCGCTAGGGTGGCAAATTCTTGCCAACGCGCGACAGCGGTTTGAACTGAAACGTTCAAAATATCGAATTCCTGCCGGATTTTTTTAAGGCCCAACTTGTGTCCGTCAAATCGGGGTAACCTCAGCTCGAAAAAAGAGAATTATTCGCTAAAAACGTAATTTTAGCGATTCTTTGGATTCGCCCTACGAGCCCGTAGCGTGTCGTGTGCTGATGGCTCTCACGCGAGAAATCTTTACCCCATGCGCATCGTTTATTTGGCTTTTTTGCTGGCGGTGTATGCTTCGGTCGTGGCTCGTGGCGATATTGTGCTGACCACGAACGTCCACGCGCAACCGCAACTGCCCCAAGGTCCGTTTGTCCGCACGGCCGAAGGCGTCATCATCGGCGTCGGCCTCAAAGCCGCGTTGCACTCGCGCGACGAGGGTCAGACTTGGCTGGAGCAGCCTCTTTTTGATCCGACTAAATTTGAGTCGAGCGGTGAGCGGGCGTTGTTGCGGACCACAGAAGGCGTCATCGTCTACGCGTTTTTAAATCGGAAGGAGTTGGATTTTAAATGGGACGATAAAAAAGGCGGGCCGCAGGAGGGCTGTCGGCTACCGGTCTACGTTATGCGCAGTGCAGATGATGGTAAAACGTGGTCCGTGCCCGCTTTGTTACAGGAAGGTTGGTGCGGCGCCGTGCGCCAGATGATCCAGTTAAAATCCGGCCGCATCGTCCTCGTCAGTCAACAAGCCGCGGCTAATCCTGGTCGCCACGTGACGTGGATCTATGTCTCCGATGATCTTGGGCAAACGTGGCAAAAGTCCGATCCGATCGACTTCGGCGAACGCGGTAATTACGGCGCCCCTGTCGCGGGCCTGAGCGGGGTCACGCATGGTGGCGCGATCGAAGGCACCCTCATCGAAAAAGAAAATGGTGATCTAAAACTTCTCCTGCGCTTGCCGCATGGCTATTTCCACGAACTCACCTCGCGCGGTGGACTAAAATGGGGCCCGGGCACACCTTCGACCCTCGAGGCCAGTGACTCACCGGGGACAATGGTGCGACTTGCCAGTGGCCGCGTCGCCCTCGTGTGGAACCGATACCGCGAACCCAGCACGCGCCAAGGTCGCCGCGAGGAACTCTCCCTTGCGTTTTCCTCAAACGATGGTCTGACGTGGACTGTCCCGCAAGTGATCGCGCGCAATCCCATGCCTGCCGGTGCGCGCGAGTCGGCTCACTGGTTGGCGTATCCTTATATCTTCGAGTCGTCACTTGGCCGGTTATGGATCACCACGATGCAAGGCGGCTTGCGCGTGGCGCTCAACGAAAACGATTTCCTCACGCCCAACATTTCGCCCGCGACCGCACCGCTAGCCGAGCGCACAGTCCGCATTCTCGCACTCGGTGATTCCATCACTAAGGGCGCGCGGCCCAACGTCGCACCAACCCAGATTTTCTCCGCGCTGCTCCAAGCCGGCCTCCGCGCCCACGGTCTGCGAGCCGAGGTGCACAACGTCGGCATCGGGGGCGAGCGCACCGATCAGGCGCTGGAACGTTTAGCGCGCGAGGTCATTTCGCAGCGGCCCGATCTCGTGACGATGATGTACGGTACCAATGATAGTTGGGTCGATGCAGGCAAGAAGGAGTCGCGTCTCTCGATCGAGCAATTCACCGATAACCTCCGGCGCTTGGTCACACGTTTGTCCGAAGCTAACATCCGTGTCGTGCTCATGACGGCGCCGCGCTTCGGGGATAAAAATCCGCGCAACGGCCTCGGTGAAGATCCCAACGTGCGCCTCGCCCCGTTCATGGAACGTTGCCGTCAAGTCGCCCGCGAGGCGCAGGTGCCGTTCGTTGATCATTTCGACGCCTGGACGCAGGCTGAAGCTCGCGGTCAACGCGTGCAGGATTGGACGACCGACGGTTGCCACCCCAATCCCTTAGGTCACGCCGAGTTGGCCCCAAGAGTCATCACCGTTGTCGAGCCGCTCGTTCGCGCCTTATTAAGTTCTTCTGCTCGATCCGCTCGATGACGTATTACAAGGTTTCAGGTTCCGCTCGTGGAGGTCGCGGCGTTCCCGGCGAGTCCATCGGCGCCCTAAGCAAGCCCGTCGCCCTTGAGCCGCTCGCTTGAGGGTTAAGATTTAAGACGCGATTTGTATTAAGCAGCGCTTTCGCCCGATCACTGCGAGGGCTTGGCCCTTCGTCTGGAACTCAAGGTTTTTTACTTAAAACGAGGGTGCCGTCGGCGCGGCGCTCCGATTGCACGTTGTAGATTTCTTCCATGACGCGCACGAAGCCTTCGACGTCTTGATGAGGGAATCGTCCGCCGATGCGCACTGCGCGCAGGAGGGGATCGGTGATCTCAATTTTCTGACCTGATTGCTGAGTGAAGGCGGTCGCTAGATCACCCAACGTTGAGCCAGCTAACTCGAGCATGGGTACGTTCCACGCTAAGGAATTCACGATCTCTGCAGTGGAGACGGCGCTCACGAGTACCTCGGGCACTTTCTCCCGTGGCGAGGACGCAACGATCGCACGATAGCCGGCTTCAACCCGGGCTGGCGTCGCCGCCACGTGCGTCTCGGCTCCCAGCGTCGGTGGAGGCGGCGTGACCTGGACTGTACCTTCCGTTACCAAGATATTTACCTCGTGCGGTTGGAGGCGTACGGAGAAGGCGGTACCGACGGCACGTACCGTGGTGTTGCCGGCTTCGACGTAAAAGGGGCGGGCTTTGTCTTTTTCTACTGTGAAGAAGGCTTCGCCACGTACCAGTCGGACGCGGCGTTCCTGGGGCGTGTAAATTTCTTCGATCTCAGCATCAGCTTTGAGTCGGGCGATGCTCCCGTCGGCGAGGCGGCGAGTGATGGGTAGCGGTGCGGAGGGGTTGGAGGCGAGCGGGCTCGTTTCAAACACTGGCCCGGAGCGTTGGTAAATGATCAAACCGCAGATCAACGCCGCGGCGGCGAGGCCGGCGAGTACGGGCCAGCGGCTCAAGAGAGGCTGCGGTTCTTGGGCGGGGTTTCTCAGGGCCGCACTCAGGGAGTGGAAGTGGCGCCAGGAGGCCGTCGATTGGCCGTACGCGGTTGTGTGTCTAGAATCAGCTTTCAGCCACGATTGAAACGCACGCTGCTCGACCGGCGAAAGGCCGCGATCTTCGCGCACCACCCATTGGGCGGCTTGGTCGCGGATGGCCTCGAGCTCGGCTTGGCCGGAGATGGGGTCGTTGGTACTCATCGTTTTTCCCCGTGGGGCAGGATCCCCCGGGCCGCGAAGAAGGCTTCGCAGCGGCGCAGACCTTTGGTGAGTTGAGATTCTACGGTATGCTCCGCGATGCCGAGTCGCTGAGCGATCTCGCGTTGGGAAAGATTTTCGATTTGGCGGAGGATGAACACGGCGCGGCAGCGTTCCGGCAGCGCCTCGATCGCGTCCGCGAGCATTTCAATTTCCTGCCAGCGGCTTACGACTTCGGCGGAGTCGGGCTTATCATCTAAGACGTTCTCGAGTTCCCTTTCCGTTACTAAAGAAAGTGCGGCCGTACCACGGCGCCGGAAAAGATCATGGGCCGCATTGCGCGCCATGGTGAAGAGCAACCCGCGCGGGGAGCGTACCTGGCCTTGCTGGCGCAAGCGGAGTAAGCGCATGTAACTTTCTTGGACCAGATCGTCCACATCGCAGGGTCGGGCGATACCGATGAGGTAGCTGCGCAGCACACTCTCGTGGGGCTGCACTTCCTTGGTAAACCAAGCCGTAGTCTCCGAATCGTAGGGGGGCATCTCCGGGGTAGGGGAACACGGTTAGCAAGTCCTCCCCCAATCTCCATGGCAAGCATGGCGGTAAGCGGTTTGATATTATTGAGTAAAATTCACGTAACGGAAACCCACGATTGCGGCGACTCACCGTTAAGCCCATTTTTCGTGATACCCCTAGCGACCCCACCCAACCGTAGTTTTTCTTGTGCCTATTTTTATCGGGCATCTGCGGTTGCGCCTCTCACGATCGTTCCCGCCCCCATGCGACTCTCTAAGCCGGTTTACGCCTCCTGCCTCCTCTCGCTGCTTATGGCGGGGACGGCCCGCGCTGCCACCTCGTCCGCCGCTCGGGCCCCCGTGACCACGGTCGTGCAACGTGACGCTCATGAGCCCTGCTCGTTCCAGATCCCTTCAGCCGATGCGAGCGAGGCGCTGGTGGCTTTCTCCCGCCAATCCAGCAGTGCAGTCGTCTATGTCGTTGAACAAGTCCGCGGCGTCCGCACCCAAGGTGTTCAAGGCCTGCTTCGTCCGCGGGAGGCGCTCGAGCGCATGTTGAGTAAAACGACCCTCAAAGTGACGGAAGACGCCAAGACCGGCGCCCTTATGATTTCTCGAATTTCCGATACCGAACATCCTAACCCTACGACCAAAGACCCTAGAGCTTCACGCGAAACCTCAACTGCTATGAAAAAAATATCCCCGACTACCCTCATTGGATCGTTGATCGCTTTGATCATCAATCCTGCCGCGCAAGCCGCCGATGTGCGCCTTGAATCCGGGGCCAACGCCCCGCAGCAAACCCAAAGCGCCTCGGGTGTCATCCGCGGCACCGTCATTAACAAGCGGACGGGTTCTTACCTTTCTGGTGCGCAAATTCGCATCGATGGCGTGCTCGCGGAAACGACTTCCCAACGTGATGGTCGCTTCAACCTGCTCTCCGTGGCACCTGGTAAACACGAAATCGAGGTCAGCTACAACGGGTTAACCAACGAAAAACAAATCCTCTTGGTGGCCGCTGGTAGCGTCGAGAGTGCTACCTTTGCTTTGGAGAATGAAGTCTACCGCATGGATGCCGTCACGGTGTCCGGGGTGCGTGAAGGTATCTCCATGGCGACCCAAGCCCAGCGCCAGCAGGTCGGCATCAAGGCGGTGCTCAGCACCGATACGTTTCCCGCGCAGAATAGCGGCAACTTAGGTGAATTCCTGAAAAACGCCCCGGGTCTTTACATTGATTACTCAGGTCAAGACGCGCGCTCGGTGCGTCTGCGCGGTGTTCCCGCCTCGATGAATCTGGTGACGCAGGATGGCTTGAATCTGGCCAGCTCCAACAGCGGCGGCAACGGCCGCACCTTCGACCTCGATCAGACCATGATCCAAAACTTTGAAATGGTGGAAGTGAGCAAAGCGCCCACCTCCGATATGGAAGGCCAGGCGGTCGGTGGTCAGATCAATCTCATCACCAAGAACCCACTTACCCGTAAAGAACGCGTGGTCCAGTTCGACCTCATGTTCAACACCACCACTTACGGCCTGCCGGGTGATGGCCTCGGCCTCAAGACCAGCGGTGGCGTTAACAACGACGGCTCTTCCGTGAAGCTCAAGCCAGGCGGCACCTTTTTCTATTCCGACAAATTCAGCATGTTTGGTGGCAAGGACAACGTGGGCGTCGTGATGACGTTCAATAATTTTGATACGATCCTTTTCGGGTATCAACGCACCAACAAGGATCTAACCAACGGCACGCAAAGTCTCGGCGCCGACAATCCCGGCTACGCGCACATCGGCTCTTATTATTATCAATATCAGCCTTCCCGCACGCACCGCAAAGGCGCCTCGATCAATTTCTACTACAAGCTCAACGACTCGACGACGCTGCATCTGAATAATTCTTTCTCTAATAGTCAGCTCTACAACCGCACCAATTGGTATAAGCTCAACGCTAACACCCGTGATGCTTCCACCAGCTCGGTCATCAATACATTCGCTCCTCAAGCCGCGAATAACACCGCCGTCGTGAACGGCGACTTTAACAACAAATATGGTTATACGACCATGTTTGACCTCGGTGGTAAGACGATCCTTGGGCCGACAACTATCGACTACGATATTTACACGACCAAATCGACCAACCACTACTACGACATCGCTTCGCCTCCCGGCACCGCCGGCACGGAAACCGGTCAATTCTCCGGTATCCAAATCACGATCCCCAATATCGGCTTTAGCCTCACGGGCAGTCCTGATTCCGCCGCGCCTTCGATCAAGCAGACCGCCGGCAAAGACATGTTCGATTTGAGCAACGGTACCGCCATGGTGCTCAACAGTGTCTCACGAGCCGGTAAAGATGAATGGCTCGGCTACAAGGTCGACATCAAGCGTCAGTTCAACGCCGGAGCTTTCCCCTTCTGGATTAAGACCGGCATGATCA